>ERZ778022.291-NODE-291-length-141819-cov-1880.287125_pt1 | contig 141819 bp, 110 predicted proteins | sample MGYA00375752_ERZ778022 | MGnify/ENA primary metagenome ERZ778022 (study PRJEB29350, sample SAMN05389826) | bioreactor metagenome | isolation source: Thiocyanate bioreactor | place: South Africa: University of Cape Town | collected 2014-04-04 ...
CGACCGAAAGCTGGGACGCCATTACGTTCCGTAATTTACGTGTTGACGTACTAGGCTCTTGCCGCCCGTCAGGGCACGTGCCTGCCGATCCTGCCGGTTGAAAGGGATTCCTGTTCTGTCCACGAAACGTCCTCTGTCCAAATCCGGCGGGAAAACGCCACCGCACGGCATGCCTGTCAATGATTTTCCAGCCGATACCAGGTGCAGCCGCCTTCGCCCAGCTCGGCGCGCACCTCGCCGCGCGCCATCAGGTAGTTCAGATGCGCCAGCGCCTCGCCCGTGGCCAGGCTCATCAAGGTCTGATCCGAGGTGATGGGCCGCGCGAACAGGGCGCCGAAGGTATCCACCGCGCGGCGCGGCTCGTGCAGCACGGCGCGCAGGCGCGCAAGCGAATCGTGGTGGCTGCGCTGCAATTGCGCCAGGCGCAGGTGCAGGCCCTGAAACGGCTGGTTGTGCGCGGGCAGCACCAGCACGTCGTCGGCCACCTCGTGCTGCAGCTTGTCGATGGAAGCGAGCCACTCGTACAGCGGATCGGCGTGAGGTTCGGTGGGATAGACCGAGACGTTGGAGGAGATGCCCGCAATCACCTGATCGCCCGAAATGAACAGCTTGCGCTCGGGGCAGTACAGGCACACATGCTCGGGCGAGTGCCCGCAGCCCACCACCACGCGCCAGTGGTGGCCGCCGATGAGGATCTCGTCCCCGTCCGACAGGCGCCGAAAGCTGTCGGGCATGGCGTAGATCATCTTGCCGAAGCCGCCGAAGCGCGTGCGGTAGGTCTCGATCGCCTCTTCGGTCCAGCCCGCGCGGCGGTGGAAGCGGATCGCGTCCTCGGGCGCCTCGCGGCCGGTGTCCGCGGTGAGCGCGCGACACGTCAGGTATTCGAGGCGGCTGATCCAAAGGCGGCAGTCGAACTTGCGCGTGAGCCAGCCGGCCATGCCGATGTGGTCCGGGTGCATGTGCGTGACGATCACGCGCGTGACGGGCCCCTGGAGCGGGCCGGCGAACAGCGCGCGCCAGGCATCGGCCGTCACCGTCGACCAGATGCCGGTGTCCACCAGCGCCCAGCCCTCGCCGTCGCGGATCGCCCAGAGGTTGATGTGGTTCAGGGCGAACGGCAGCGGCATGCGGATCCAGAAGACGCCGTCGGCCACCTCCTTCGCCTCGCCTGTGGCGGGCGGCTCGCCGCAGCCGAAGTTCAGCGCGGCGCCCGGGTCAGTGGCTGTATCTTTCATCGTGCTCTCTCGTTGATCTGCCGCAGCCGGACTGGCTCGTCGCGCAAACTGGGCATTTTGCGACATTCGGGGCAAAGGCGTGCGGCCCGCCTGTCGCGCCGGTTGCAAGCGCCAAAACCCACGTAGAATCGCGCCCTGTCAGGAGAGAGCGCCCCAACCGCAAGACGCGGGCGCCGCCGAAGGCGCCAGGCGCGATGCGCTCAAACGCTCAGGCAAAAGGACTGGCAAGTGCTCCGGCAACGGGGCGCAGCCCTGTTGGAGAGAGAGGCATGCAGTGATCCACCGCATGCGTCCACCGAAGGAGCAAGCGCGGCGTATCCCGCGTGAATCTCTCAGGTAAAGAGGACAGCCGGGCATGCCCACACCCCGTGGTGTGCCATGCCTTTTCCCATGAGGAGTCCGCGCTTGTCCGAACCTGCCCTGCTCACCACCCCCCTCGCCGCGCTGCACCACGAACTGGGTGCGCGCATGGTGCCCTTTGCCGGTTACAGCATGCCGGTGCAATACCCTGCAGGCCTGATGGCCGAGCACCTGCACACGCGCGCGCATGCGGGCCTGTTCGATGTCTCGCACATGGGGCAGCTCATGGTCAGGGGCGCCGGCGCGGCCGCGGCGCTCGAAACGCTGATGCCGGTCGACGTGCAGGGCCTGGCCGTGGGCCGGCAGCGCTACGGCCTGCTGCTCAACGACGCGGGCGGCATCATCGACGACCTGATGTTCTTCCGCCAGGAAGAAAACGCCTTCTTCATCATCGTCAACGGCGCCTGCAAGGTCGGTGACATCGCCCACATCCGCGAGCGCATAGCCGCGCGCTGCAACATCGAAACCATGCCCGATCACGGCCTGCTGGCGCTGCAGGGCCCCGAGGCCGTGGCCGCGCTGGAGCCGCTGGTGCCGGGCGTGGCCCGCCTCGTGTTCATGAGCGGCGCGCACTTCACATGGCAGGGCACGCCGCTGTTCATCACGCGCAGCGGTTACACCGGCGAGGACGGTTTCGAAATTTCCGTGCCGGGCAACAAAGCCGAGGCGCTGGCCCGCGCCCTGCTCGCCCAGCCGCAGGTCCAGCCCATCGGCCTGGGCGCGCGCAACTCGCTGCGGCTGGAAGCCGGCCTGTGCCTGTACGGCAACGACATCGACGCCACCACCACCCCGCCCGAGGCGGCGCTCAACTGGGCCATCCAGAAGGCGCGGCGCACGGGCGGCGAGCGCGCGGGTGGTTTCCCCGGCGCCGAAAAAATTCTCGCGCAGATCACCAATCCGGCGCTGCTTGAACGCAAGCGCGTGGGCCTCGTGGCGCTTGAACGCGTCCCGGTGCGCGAGCACACCGGCCTGTACGGCGAAAACGGCGAGAAAGTCGGCGTCGTCACCAGCGGCCTGCTTGCGCCCACGCTGGACAAGCCGATTGCGCTGGGCTACCTGCCGCCCGCGCTGGCCGCGGTCGGCACGCGCGTGAACGCCATGGTGCGCGGCAAGCCCGTGCCCATGGAGGTTGCCGCCACGCCCTTCCTGCCACCGAACTACCACCGCGGGTAGTCACAATCGCCCTCTTTCCACTCTTTGCAACGGAGACTTTTCCATGACCATCCATTTTTCCAAGGACCACGAGTGGGTCGACGCATCCAACGCCGCGGCCGCCATCGTCGGCATCACCACGCACGCGCAGGATGCGTTGGGCGACGTGGTCTTCGTCGATCTGCCCGAAGTCGGCAAGACCTACGCTGCCGGTGATGTGGCGGGCGTGGTCGAATCGGTCAAGGCCGCATCCGACGTCTACATGCCGGTCTCGGGCGAAATCGTCGAAGTGAATGAGGCGCTGCGCGCCAACCCGTCGCTGGCCAACAGCGACCCCATGGGCGCGGGCTGGTTCTTCAAACTCAAGCTGAGCGACGCGAGCGAACTGGGCGGCCTGATGAACGAAGCCGCCTACACCGATTTCACCAAGGCGTAAACCCGCACGCCACGCCGAAGGCCGGGCCCGTCCCGCCTTCGCTGCGAAAGCCCGGAATACATAGCTGCCCGCGCAAGACTTGCGCGGGTTTCAAGCACATCTGATTCAAAAGCCTCCCATGCCCGCCCTGCCCTTGTCCGCGCTGGAAAACGCCAGCGAATTCCACGCCCGCCACATCGGCATCGACGCCGCCGACGAAGCCCACATGCTCTCGGTCGTTGGGGCGGCCTCGCGCCAGGCGCTGGTGGCGTCCATCGTGCCGCAGTCGATCGCGCGCACTGGCGCCATGAAGCTGCCGCCCGCCTGCACCGAGGCACAGGCGCTGGCCGAGCTGCGCGCCATCGCCGGCAAGAACCGGGTGATGAAGAGCTTCATCGGGCAGGGCTACTACGGCACGCACATACCGGGCGTGATCCTGCGCAACGTGCTGGAAAACCCCGCCTGGTACACGGCGTACACGCCCTACCAGGCCGAGATTTCGCAGGGCCGCATGGAGGCGCTGATCAACTTCCAGACCATGGTGATGGACCTCACCGGCATGGACATCGCCAACGCCTCGATGCTGGACGAGGCCACGGCCGCCGCCGAGGCGATGACGCTGGCGCGGCGCACCGTCAAGGCCAGGGGCAACGTCTTCATCGTCTCGGGCGACTGCCACCCGCAGACCATCGAAGTCATCGAAACACGCGCCGCGCCGCTGGGTTTCACCGTCAAGGTCATCCGCTCGGAACAGGAGTGGATCGCGGCCATCAATGGCGACGACTACTTTGCCGCGCTCAACCAGTACCCGGCCTCCAGCGGCTGGCTGGCCGACTGGCAGGCCAGCAGCGAGGCCATCCACGCCAAGGGCGCGGCCTTCATCCTCGCCGCCGACCTGCTCGCGCTCACCCTGCTCAAGTCGCCGGGCGAGATGGACGCCGACATCGTCGTCGGAACCACGCAGCGCTTTGGCATGCCCATGGGCGCGGGCGGCCCGCACGCAGGCTACATGGCCTGCAAGGACAGCTACAAGCGCAGCATGCCCGGGCGGCTCGTGGGCGTGAGCGTGGACACGCATGGCGCGCCCGCCTACCGCCTGGCGCTGCAGACGCGCGAGCAGCACATCCGCCGCGAAAAGGCCACCAGCAACATCTGCACCGCGCAGGTGCTGCCCGCGGTCATCGCCAGCATGTACGCCGTCTACCACGGCCCCGAGGGATTGAGCCGCATCGCCCGGCGCGTGGCGCGGCTCACCGCCATCCTCAGCCGCGGCCTGGCGCAACTGGGCTACACCGCGCGCCACCACGACAGCGCCTTCGACACGCTGTGCCTGAAGACCGACGGCGCTACTGATGCAATAGCTGACCGCGCCGTATCCATGGGCGCCAACCTCAGAAAAGCCTGGAAAAATTACCTTTGCATCTCGCTGGATGAAACCACCACGCGCGAAGACGTCGAGCTGCTCTGGAAGATCTTCGCCCAGGACGGGCAGCCACTCCCCGCGATTGAAAAACTCGACGACGGCGCCGACCTCATCCCCGCCGCGCTGCGCCGCACCAGCGCCTTCCTCACGCATCCGGTGTTCAACACGCACCACAGCGAAACGGCGATGCTGCGCTATATCCGCACGCTGTCGGACAAGGACCTGGCGCTGGACCGCAGCATGATCCCGCTGGGCTCGTGCACCATGAAGCTCAACGCCACCAGCGAGATGATCCCCATCACCTGGCCGGAGTTCGCCCACATCCACCCCTTCGCCCCGGCCGATCAACTGGCGGGCTATGCCGAGCTGGACTGCCTGCTGCGCGACTGGCTGTGCCAGGCCACCGGCTACGCCGGCGTGAGCCTGCAGCCCAACGCCGGCAGCCAGGGCGAGTACGCGGGACTGCTGGCCATCAAGGCCTGGCACGCGGCCCAGGGCCACCCCGAGCGCACCGTCTGCCTGATCCCGAGCAGCGCCCACGGCACCAACCCGGCCAGCGCCCACATGGCGGGCCTGCAGGTCGTCGTGACGAAGTGCGACGACAACGGCAACGTCGACATGGCGGACCTGAAGGCGCAGTGCGAGAAGCACAGGGAAAAACTGGCCTGCATGATGATCACCTACCCGAGCACGCACGGCGTGTTCGAGACCCAGGTGAAAGAGCTGTGCCAGATCGTGCACCAGCACGGCGGCCGCGTGTACGTCGACGGCGCCAACATGAACGCGCTGGTCGGCGTGGCAGCGCCCGGCGAATTCGGCGGCGACGTCAGCCACCTGAACCTGCACAAGACCTTCTGCATCCCGCACGGCGGCGGCGGCCCCGGCGTGGGCCCGGTGTGCGTGGTGCAGGACCTCGTGCCCTTCCTGCCCGGCCATGCTACGGCGGGCCAGCCCGGCAAGAACGGCGCGGTGAGCGCGGCGCCGCTGGGCAACGCGTCGGTGCTGCCCATCAGCTGGATGTACATCCGCATGATGGGCGCCGACGGCCTGACGGCCGCCACCGAGGCCGCCATCCTCAACGCCAACTACATCAGCGCGCGCCTGAGGGACCACTACCCCACGCTGTACGCCAGCGAGGGCAAGGACGGCCAACCGGGCCACGTGGCGCACGAGTGCATCCTGGACCTGCGCCAGCTCAAGGACGGCAGCGGCGTGATGGCCGAAGACGTCGCCAAGCGCCTGATCGACTACGGCTTTCACGCACCCACGCTGTCGTTTCCCGTGGCCAACACGCTGATGGTGGAGCCCACCGAAAGCGAAGACCTGGCGGAGCTGGACCGCTTCATCGACGCGATGATCGCCATCCGTGAAGAAATCCGCCAGGTGGAAAACGGCACCTGGCCGCAGGACGACAACCCGCTGAAGAACGCGCCGCACACCGCCGAAAGCCTGCTGGCGGATGACTGGAAACACCCCTACCCGCGCGACCTGGCCGCCTACCCGGTAGCCACGCTGCGCCGGGTGAAATACTGGGCCCCCGTGGGCCGCGTGGACAACGTCTACGGCGACCGCCACCTGTTCTGCAGCTGCCCGCCGCTGTCGGACTTCGCCTGAGGCATTCCAGGTAGTTCATCGCGGGCCCCGCATGGGGCCTATGTCAGCAAGATTCTGGCCACAGGCGCCGCTGCCGTCCGGCGCCTGGGCGTCGGCGCGCGCACATCTTGGCGTGGTCCAGGCACGAAGCGGCGCGCTCAATCCACATCAGTCTGACCGGCGTAGGCGCTGCAACGAGACAGGACGCCAGCGCACGCACAAACGAATTGACCGGCGGGGTTGCCTCCAGTCCTGCTTCAAGCTACGCTGCTGAGCACAAGCGGATACACGTGTGACATCCGCCAAATTTTGGGTTTGCCTAAATGGCTGGGTGCGATGGTTTACGGGTGGAACGGCAACAACGAGGCTGTGTTATCCGACTATCGATCACTTTCTACTTGTCGTCCAATTCCAGTTAGTCCCGCGTAGAAACCGCTTTGTTCAGGTCATGCTTTTTCAAATGGCATTTAGTTTCTCAGGCGTCATGCAGCGCCTGGCTTGCCGTTTTTCCGGGCTTCGCCTGCGGGCGGTTTGCCTGTTTCAAGTCTTTTTGGCCACTAGCCCTTGCACAGCAGGCGCAAGCAGCTATCATTTTGCAAGCATTGCGCCGCCTCGGTGGCACTTTGCATTCTCGCAGTTCGCGCCCGTCGTCAAGCTGGGTTTCCCGTTTTTGCCTCCGGGTCTAACTTTTCATCGCAGCCGACCCCCTACGACGTCGGCTGAATTCAGGGCGTTAGTCACATCCGATCATCCCCAGCCCACAATGATAAAGAGACAACACTATTTCAATCATGAGCAACGACTTGCATAGAATTACATCATACAATTGATTACAGAAGAAAATATAGCCATAAATTAATAACGTAAATTTAGTCGAAGTGAATTCATATGATTCAAAAATTCAAAGAATGGTTATTCGTTGCTTTTTTTCTAGGAATTATTATCGTACTGTTACTTGGTTTTTATCTAAATTTTCAGGAAAAGAGACAAACCAAAAAAGCAGAAGCAGATTTTTATATGGGGTGTCTCTTGGCGGTACAAAAAAATACAACATTCCAAAATCACAACTATTTGGAGACGACGACAACCCATCCATACCGGAAAAATTTTGTATGGATGAACTTTCAACAGCGAAGTCAAGGGGAAAATTCAAACGCTAAAATCTCATACACATCAAATTATAAGCTCATGACTTTCATTTAACCAGCTTCATCATAAAACCAATTATCTATCGTAAGCACCCACCAGTGGTAACGGAAGAATCCAGGAAACCAGTTAAACGGAAAGGAATTTATACAATGCATGCTCTCGCCATGATCATATATTTTGCCGCAGGGATCATAAGTTTCTTCTGGTCAATGTCCATAATAGTTCAAAATTTAGGATTTATTGTTGGCGCAATTGCATTCTTCCTATTTCCTGCCACAATCGCATTTGCGCCTTTTTACGTTGGATTTTCAACGGGTGATTGGACTCTTCTGGCCATAACCTATGGCGGTGGGATTTTGGCGTCGATTATTATGGCAATGGCACGCGACTAACAATTCGTCGCAGCCGACCGCCTACGGCGGCGGCTGAACTCAGGGCGTTAGTCCCGCAGAGAAACCGCAATATTGAAGGCCATGCTTTTCAAACGGCATTCAGTTTTTCAGGCGTTATTCAGCGCCTTGCTTGCCGTTTCTCCGGGCTTCGCCTGCATTCGCTACGCCGGTTTTCAGTTTTTTTGGCCACTGGCCTTTGCGTAGCAAGCGTAAGCAGCTATCATTCTTCAAGCGTTGCGCCGCCTCGGTGGCGCTTTGCTTTTTCGCAGTTCGCGCCCGTCGTCAAGCTGGGGCTTCCCGTTTTGGCTTCCGGGTCTAACTTTTCATCGCAGCCGACCGCCTACGGCGTCGGCTGAATTCAAGGCGTTAGGCCGCATTAACTAAAGCTCGTTAAACCTCATCTGGCAACTAGATAAACTTGGAACCAGGTAGGAATCCGCTTCACATATGCCATCTACAATCATTCGAGTTCCTGAGAACCTAACAGCGTTCACAGTATTCCCCTTTTGCAAATTATTACAGAATCAACGCCCGACTGAGGAACTCGTTTTTGACTTCTCCAAAACGAAGACCGTTGAGCCGTTCGGCATGCTAGTCGTTGCTAGTGAAATAAAGCAGTGCGTCGCAGCGCACCCTGAAGCGAAATTCACATGTAAAAACTATGAGCGCATGCCCTATGCAGCTCACATGGGCTTTTTTAAAGCGTTTGGACTTGATTTTGGCCGGGAACCTGGGGAAGCTTTCGGCAGCAGAAACTACATCCCTCTCACCTACTTCAATAGTTCTGAATTAATTCGAGAGGCAGCACGGCGAGGGCTAGATGTCGGCGACGTCATTGAATTCCACAGCAAGAGGCTATCTCAAACTCTTTCCGGAACTGACGATGGCGATCTATTTGAAACACTCTCGTATTCCATTAGGGAGATTATGCGAAACGTCGTGGAGCACGCACACGTCGATGAATTTGGCGTGTGCGCTCAGTATTGGCCAACAAAGGGGCGAGCAGAGGTTGCTATTGTAGACCGAGGCATCGGGCTTCGCGAGAGTATTAAAGCAAATCCACATATTGATGCATCCACTGACAAGAGCGCAATCAACTATGCGCTCATGCCCGCAGTGTCAGGCAAAGCATTCAAAGGGGCGCGGCGTTTGGAAAAAAGAGGGCCATGGACGAATTCTGGGTTTGGGCTTTACTTAACCAGCAGAATTTGCAGAAATGGCGGCAACTTTTTTATATCCAGCGGCGATGCAGGCATGCTGCTAACAAGCGGCAAAGACAGCAAGAGATATATAAATACATCATTTACTGGCACTGCCGTTCGCCTCAACATTAGGACGGAGAATATAGATTCCCTAAGGGGTGTCTTAGCCAAATACAGAGCTGACGGCTTTGAAATTCAGCAAAAATACAGAGAAATCGTTCAAATCGATCCATCCTCTGCATCACTCATGCTCTCCCAAGATTTCGACCTCTCGCTTTGGGACAAGCTTCTGAAAAACCTAAAAATGCGCTGATACGTTTTGGCAACTCAATGAATATGCGCACCTGCTCCAAGCCTAACTGGTCGTATATGGACTCCCCCTCAAGCGCAAGAAACTGACCGATAGGGTGGCCTGTTGGGAATCGCCTGCAGTCGTATATCCGGCATCTGGGGTGGGATCGTTGGTGTCCCGTGCCGACATGGAATCTGCGTCACACATGCGCCAATCGATACAAGCGGCTGCGGGCGAGCCGGAAGTGTTATCGGCGTCAATGCGTGTGGGGTGGACCCGTTTGGCCATGATGGTCGATCAATCTCGTCGCAAGCGTGGTGAGGTGACTTCTTCTTTTCTGGTGACGGTTTTCCGAGGGCCGGCGTGCCCGCCCTCAGGCGGGCATCGCAAAGCTCTCGCGGTTCAGTTTCTTGCTGATCCGCTCAGATTCTGCGAACGGCGCGTGGTCGCGCAGCGTGGCGTAGCAGATGCGCGCGAGCTTGTTGGCCAGCGCGCAGGCGGCCTTGTTGTGATGGGTGCGCTGCTGCACCGCCAGCGCCCATTGGCGGATACCGCACACCTGGCGCCCCGCATTCACGGCCACAGCAGCCGCGCGCAGCACGCTCCTGGCGCCGTGCGTGAGCAGCATGCGCAGGTATCGGTCGCCCTTCTTGGAGATGCGTCCCAGATAGCGCGAGCTGCCCGAGCTGTATTCGCGTGGCGTGAGCCCGAACCAGCTGGCAAAGTGTCGAGCGTCCTTGAAGTGCGAGACATCACCCGAGGTGGCCGCCACCATCGCGGTGGCCGTGAGCAAGCCAATGCCCGGAATCGACAGCAGCGTGGTGCACGCCGGGCTGTGGCGGGCGATCTCGGCCAACTCGCGTTCGAGTTGCGCAATGCGCGCTTCGAGCAGCCGGATTTCCTCGATCAGCAGCCTGGCCGTGCCCCGGATCATGTCCGGCACCGCCGAGCGCGGGTCTGCCAGCACCCGGCTGATCGCTTCGATACCGGTGCGCGCACCGACGGGAATGGCGATGCCGAACTCGCGGCAGAAGCCGCGCAGCGCATTGATGCGGCTGGTGCGCGTGCCCATCCACAGGCTGCGAATGCGGTGCAGGCCTTGCAGGGCTTGCTGCTCGACCGACTTGATGCGCACGGGACGAATGTCGGAGGACCGCGCCGCTTCGAGCAGGGCTGCCGCATCCACTGCATCAGTCTTGTTGCGCTTGACGTAGGCGCGGATGTACTGCGCGGGCAGCAGCTTCACGTCGATACCCAGGCCGTTGAGCCAGCGCGCCCAGTGGTGCGCCGAGCCGCAGGACTCCATCACGACCAAGCCGACATCGTGATTGGCAAACCAGCGCTCGAACTGCGTGCGCGTGAGGCGCTGAGTATCGATGACGCGCCAATGCTTATCGGCCACGGCGAGTTGGAAGACGGACTTTGCCAGATCAACGGCGACGGTTGTAGCATTCATCTCGGACTCCTTTCGTTTGAAGACCTGATCCCCACGCCAATGAAGACCAGTGCGCATTTGTCGCGCAAACAAACGGGGGAGTCCATCCCATCATTCAAGTCGGACTGGCTTACAGCCAGCCGCTTAACTCTCACGTTAGCCTGCACGGGGCAAGCATGACGACTCCCAACGAAAGCGCAATCCGCGACTCGTTAATGCAACGACTCGAGCTGATCGAGCCGGGGCTTCAGCTCGTACAGCGCGAGCACTACTTGCGCAACGAACACGGTGCATCTGGCTTCTTGGATATTCTTGCCCGCGACTCAAAAGGAAGACTCGTCGTCATCGAGATAAAGAAGACAGACGCGGCAGCCCGAGAGGCGCTACAGGAGCTCTTTAAGTATGCGGCGCTTCTTCGGTCGAAGTACCTTGTACGTGAGCTGGACTACCGGCTGGTCATTCTGGCCGTCGAGTGGCACGAACTGCTTGTCCCGTACTCGGAATTCCTGCAGCGGGCTTCCTACGAGGTCTCGGCTGGAAAGGTGATCCTCGACAGCTCCGGTTTGCCAGAGCGCACAGAAGCGGTGGAGCCGATAGAGACGTCAAAGCAGCGGAAATTCTCGACACGACATTTCCTTTGGGCGTTTCAATCCCAATCGGCGGCGGATCTTGCGGCGGAAAACATCGCGGATCACATGCAAGCATCCGGACTCAGAGACTTTGTCCTTGTTCGATCGCGGCCTACGGACGCCAGGATCTCGGACAAGACCTTCTTGTATTTCGCGCAGCAGGAGCTGTCGTTAAACGAGTATCAGGCGCTTCTACGGCGACGACTCGGCGAAGAGGAGTACCAGGAGTACGTCGACGGCATCTCTGGCTTGGTTGAGGAGGAGGATCGAATTTCGGAGTCAGCGGACCAAGTTTGGCTTCCTGGATACGACGCCCTTTATGGTTCGCTGCACTGCACCGATTCAGAGATCTCCCACCCCGAAAAAGCAGGGCGTTGGTTCGGTGAAGGCAAGCAGGCCGAAGTTCACATTTTCCGGCACGGCAGGTTCGTGACCGACTTCATATCTGATGAAGCGATTGTCTCTGAGCTCATCGGACATCAAGGGACGTCGGACATCCATCTACGGATGGACGCAAAGGTTAGCTCTGGGCCGCAGATGAGCGCGCTGTCAGCAGCAATTGAGAATGTCTGCTTCTATAGCCCAACATGGCGAGGTGCGCTCAAGGACTTGCTCATGTACGCCCAGCGGACAGGGGCCGCGTCCGTTTCCATTGCCGCATTCTGCAATGACGACGTTCTTCGAGCTGTAGCCGGGATGGCATTCGAGTATCCCGGGTTTGCTCCAACGTTCCGTCTAACGATCCAACGCGGAGAAAACCAGACGGAACAATTCATCGGGTTGCTTGAGTGGGATGGATCTAGCATTGCATTCGAGCCGATCGTCAGGAACTACTTTGACGGCGACCCATTCGGCTACTTCATGGCGCACCATTTCGGTGGGCATCGAAGCTTTGATCAGGACATCATGCGCGATTTGGGGTTGTCGCAAGCGGTTTTTAGAGAAGGCCCCGACGGCCCGGAGAGAGTCCGCGTGCAAGGTGCTGCTGTACTCACAGCCCCACAGGAGATCCGCGGGTCAATCCCAAGTCTTATCGACGCGAATGCTGAGGAGGTCAAGAAGATTGTTGACGTGTTCATGAATCACGACGAAGGGTTCAGACGCATCATCACTGATTGGGTGAATCGTGCTGCAAATCCGGAATGACGACTTTGTGCGGGCATGCACTTCCATGCGGGTGCAGGCACAGATCGGTCAACACGGACGTACTCGCGGCGGGCATTCGCCCGCCTATGGTCCGCCGGTTACCTTCGCGTTGAATGACCGCTTTTCTTAACGCCACTTGCCGCTCTTGGCCGATAGCCGCCGCACCCCCCACAAGACCGCACAGCGTAAAACACCCGCCTCTCCCATCTACCCCACCTTCGCCCGCAATTCGGTCTTGAGCACCTTCCCATACGCATTCTTGGGCAGGCTGGGCAGCCAGCGGTAGTGCTTCGGGCGCTTGAAGCGCGCGATGTGGCTCAGGCACAGCGCGTCCAGCTCGGCATCGGGCACAGGCTCACCCTCAGCCACGAGGAAGGCGACGACGATCTCGCCCCAATCGGCGTCGCGCTCACCGACCACCGCCACCTCGCTCACGCGCGGGTGCAGCAGCAGCACCTCTTCCACCTCGCGCGGGTAGATGTTGGAGCCGCCCGAGATGATCACGTCCTTGCTGCGGTCGCGCAGAGTCAGGAAACCGTCGGCGTCCAGGCTGCCGATGTCGCCGGTGTGCAGCCAGCCGCCGCGCAGCGTCTGCGCCGTGGCTTCGGGCTTGTTCCAGTAGCCGGCCATCACCGTTTCGCCGCGTACCAGCACCTCGCCGAGTTCGCCCGTGGGTACGTCCCTATCCTCGGCGTCGGCCACGCGCACCTGCACGCAGGCGTGCGCCACGCCGACCGAGGCGATGCGATCCGTCCAGCGCGGATGGTCGGTGGCCATGAGCTGCTCGCGGGCGAGTGCGGTGATGGTCATCGGTGACTCGCCCTGGCCGTAGATCTGCACGAACTTCTGGCCCATGACGTCCATGGCCCGGCGCAGGTCTTCGACGTACATCGGCCCGCCGCCGTAGACGATGGTCTTGAAGCCGCTGCCGTCCCCACCCGCACGTTGCAAGTGCGCAACCAGGCGGTGCACCATGGTGGGTGCGGCGAAGAGCGTGAGGTGGCCGATGCGCGCGGCCAGGTCGGCCAGCTCTGCCGGGTCGAACCCGCCCGATTCGGGTACCACGTGGCGCGCGCCGCGCAGCAGGTGCGCGTAGTTGTAGAGCCCGGCGCCGTGCGACATGGGTGCGGCGTAGACCATCGCGTCGCCGGCCGCGACCTCGTCCACGTCGGTGAAGTAGGCCATGGTCATCGCCAGCAGGTTGCGCTGCGTGAGCATCACGCCCTTGGGCCGGCCGGTGGTGCCCGAGGTGTAGAACAGCCAGGCCACGTCCTCGGGCGCGGCGTCGTGCAGGGCCATGGGGGTGCCGTGCGCCGCCTGCTCCCACTCGGCGCTGCCGAGCACCAGCACGCGCTCGCCCGCCGCGCAGGCCTGGCGCGCCGCGTCGTGCAGCGTGGGCGAGGTGCAGAGTACGCGCGCGCCGCTGTCCTGCAGCACGTAGGCCAGTTCCCGCGCGTGCAGCTTGTAGTTCACGGGCACGGTGACGGCGCCGCACCAGTGGATCGCGTGCTGCGCCTCAAGATATTGCGGGCCATTGGCGCTGTAGATCGCCACGCGATCGCCAGGCGCCACGGCGCAGCGTTCGCGCAAAAAGGCCGCGAGCGCCGCCACGCGGGCCGCGAGCTGACGGTAGTCGTGCAGCACCCGCGCGCCGTGCAGCAGGGCGGGGCGATCAGGAAAGAGCTGCGCGCTGCGCCGCAGCAAGCTGGAAATGTTCATGGCATGCACCTTGCATCAAGCAGCCCTCACTATAGGATCACTTGGGGATCACCTGACGCCCGCCCCGCGCACCTCGATGCGCACCGCATCGAGCCGCCGCCCCGCCGCATCGACGAGCTCCACGGTATGGCGCCCCGGCCAGGGCAACCACGCCACGCGCGCGCCCTGCCCCACGCGCCTGCCATCGATGCGCCAGGCCAGGGCCTTGCCGCCCGCGGCTTCGAACCACACGCGCTGGTGCTCGGGCGGAATGTCCGGGTCCAGCGCCAGCACCGTGTGCGGCGCGGGCGCGAGGATGCGGGCGCGCGGCGCGCCGCCCTCGCCATGGGTTTCAGATTGGTTTTCGGCCTCAACGCTTGCCCCATAAGCGCTTGCAGCTCCTGTTTTGATGGCAAACCGCGCCTGCTGCGTCCCCGCGATGAACCATTCCTTGCGCGCGGCTTCGGCGCTCGGCGCCGTGAAGCGCACGGCCTGGTGCACCACGCCCTGCGGGGGCGGCGGGGCGGCGCTCGGTGTCTTGCGATGCAGCCAGGCCATCACATCGGCCCAGATGGGCGCGGCGCCGCTCACGCCACTGACGTCGTGCATCGGGCCGCCCGCCGCGTTGCCCACCCACACGCCCACGGTGTAGCGCGCGGACCAGCCCACGGCCCAGTTGTCGCGCATGTCCTTGCTGGTGCCGGTTTTCACCGCCGTCCAGAAGCGCGTGTTCAGCACGCTGTCGGGCCCGAAGGTGGGCACGCGCGCATTCGCGTCCGAGAGCATGTCGCCGACGATGAAGGCGGCCGCCTCGGGCAGCACCTGCGCGGCCTTCGGCGCCGGCTGGCCCAGGCGCAGGCTCGCGGGCGCATACCGCCCGCCATTGGCCAGCGCCCGGTAGGCGTTGGCGAGCTGCAGCAGCGTCACCTCGCTCGCGCCCAGCGCCAGGCTGTAGCCGTAGTAGCCGCCGGACTCGCGCAGCGGCAGGCCGAGCGCGCGCAGCTGCGCGAAGAAGGCATCGGGCGAGACCATGACCAGCGTGCGCACCGCCGGCACGTTCAGCGAGGCAGCGAGCGCCGTGCGCACCGACACCCAGCCCTTGAACTCATGGTCGTAGTTCTGCGGGATGTACAGGCCGCCGGCCGTGGGAATCTGCGTCGGCGCGTCGTGGATCAGCGAGGCGGCCGTGAGGCGCCGCTCGGCCAGCGCCTGGGCATACAGAAACGGCTTGAGCGTGGAGCCGGGCTGGCGCAGCGCCAGCACGCCATCGACCTCGCCCGCCTGGCTGAGCGCGCCCGACGAGCCCACCCACGCCAGCACCTCACCGCTGGCGTTGTCCAGCACGACGAGCGCGCCGTCCTGCACATGGCGCCCCTGCAGCTCGCGCAGATGCCGCGTCAGCGTCTGCACCGCGACATGCTGCAGCGGCGCGCTGATCGGCGTGCGCTCACCCGCGGCCGCGCCCGCGCGCAGCCACTGGCGTGCGAAGTGCGGCGCGATGCCGTCCATCGCATCGAAGGCCCGGCGCTGCAGCGCGGCGGCGCTGTACAGGCCCAGCGCCTCGCAATCCGCCGGGCGGCGCATCGCGCGCAGCAGCGCGCAGGCGCGCTGCGCCACGACGGCCGCGCTGGCGTTGGGCGCGCGCACCAGGGCGGCGGCGACGGCGCTCTCGCGTGCGTCCAGGCCATGCGCCGCCTTGTCGAACAGCGTACGGCTGAGCGCGTCGATGCCGACCATCTCGCCGCGAAACGGCACCAGGTTCAAATAGGCTTCCAGGATCTGGTCCTTGCGCCAGCCCTGCTCCAGCTCGCGCGCCGCCAGCACCTGCTGCGCCTTGGTGATCAGGCTGCGCCCGCCGCCGGTGCGCCGCAGGTCTTCATCGAGCAGGCTGGCGAGCTGCATCGTGATGGTGCTCGCGCCGCGCGTGCGCTGGTTCAGCAGGTTGCTCCAGGCGGCGGCGGACACGGCCGCCCAGTCCACGCCGCTGTGCTCGTAAAAGCGCTTGTCCTCGCTCAGCACCATCGCCTGGCGCAGGGCGGCGGACACGTCGCCCAGTTCCTGCCACGCGCCCCGGCGCACCGTGGGGTCGGTGCGCACGCGCTCGATCACCTCGCCTTCGCGCGAGCGCACCAAAGTTTCCGATGATGCATAAGCCGCGCGCACCTCGTCGAAGGCGGGCAGACCCCAGGCCGACACGGCAGGCACGGCCATGGCCAGCGCCAGCGCCCACGACGCCACGGCCTTCATGGGAACGAAACGCCTCTGCGCACCAGTGCCTCGAAGTCCGGCGCGGGCACCGGCGGGCTCAGCAGATAGCCCTGCCACGCATCGCACCCATGGCGCTTGAGGAACACGCGCTGCGCCTCGGTTTCCACCCCTTCGGCGATCACGCGCAGGCCCAGGCTGTTGCCCAGGGCCACGACGGTGCGCGCGATCGCCGCATCGTTGGGGTCCACGAGCACGTCGCGCACGAAGCTCTGGTCGATCTTGAGCTGATCGAGCGGCAGGCGCTTGAGGTAGGCGAGCGACGAATAGCCGGTGCCGAAATCATCGAGCGAAAAATCGAGGCCGTAGGCCTTGAGCTGAATCATCTTGGCGATCGTGTCCTCCACATCCTGCAGCAGCAACCCCTCGGTCACTTCCAGCTCCAGCCGGCGCGGATTGGCGCCACTGCCCGCGATGGCTGCCAGCACCTGCGCCACGAAATCGCTCTGTGCAAACTGCCGCGGGCTGATGTTCACGGCCAGCGACAGCTCGGCCAGCCGGGGCTGGCGCGCCCACAGCACCAGTTGGGCGCAGGCGCTGCGCAGAACCCAGTCGCCCAGCGCCATGATCAGCCCCGTCTCTTCGGCCAACGGAATGAATTCGGCGGGGGAAACGGTGTTTCCGCCCGGATGGCGCCAGCGCACCAGCGCCTCGGCACCGGTGATGCGCCCGCCGCGCACCTGCGCCTGGTAGCGCAGCTCGAACTGGCCCAGCTCCAGCGCGCCGCGCAGGTCGCGCTCCAGGCTCGCGCGCGCCTGCACCTGCGTCTGGATCCGCGGATCATAAAAGCGCAGCGTGTCGCGTCCGGCGGCCTTGGCCTGGTGCATGGCCATGTCCGCCTGGCGCAGCAATTCGTCCACGGCCTCTTCCTGCCCGAGAAACACGGCGGCCCCCGCGCTGATCGTGGCGTGGTGGAGCCCGCCCTCGATCCGGAATGGCGCGCGCAAGGCGCCGAGAATGCGCTCGCCCACCGCACGCGCCTGGGTGCGCGCCTGCTCCAGCGTCGCGTGCGTACCCGCGAGCACCACGACGAATTCATCATCGCCATGGCGCGCGAGCAGATCGTCCTGCCCGACGCAGGCGCGCAGGCGCGCCGCCACCAGCCGCAGCAGCGCGTCGCCACGCTCGTGCCCGCGCGTCTCGTTGAGCGTCTTGAAGTGGTCCAGATCGAGCATCAGCACCGCGCCGCACTGCCCGTTGGCGGCGCTGGCGGCCAGCGCGTGGCCGAAACGCTCGACCAGCATGCGCCGGTTGGCCAGCCCCGTGAGCGCGTCGTAATGGGCCAGGGCGTTGATTTCATCCTCGGCCGCCTTGTGCTGGCTCAGGTCTTCCAGAATGAAAAGCTGCGAACTCTTGAGCAAAATGCCCGAGATGCCGACCGGCTTCATGCGCCCGTCGGCGCAGCAGATTTCGTATTCATCCCACTCGACGAAGCCGCCGTGCGACTTGGCCCGCAGGGTCCGCTCCTTCCAGCGCGTTTGCGCGCGCTGGCGCACCGCATCATTCGGGTAGGCCATGCGCCACCACTGCTCGCCGGTCATCATGATGCCCTCGCCGTAACCCGTAAGCTGGACGAACGAGCGGTTGCGAAACACCACGCGGCCGCTGTGCCACATGGCGATGCCCAGCGGCAGGTGGTCGAGGATGGCGCGCAGGCGCTGCTCGCTGGCTTGGAGTTCCTCGCGCATCGCGCGCCGCTCGGAGATGTCCTGGATAACGCCCACGTTGTGCTGCGGCAGGCCCCCATCGCGCAGCACCGGTGCCACCGTCAGGTCCACCCAGACCTCGGAGCCATCCTTGCGCAGCATGCACTTTTCCATGTGAAAGGCGGAAATCTTCCCCTGCCTGAGCTGATCGCGCAGATCGTCATTGACCGCCGCATCCCGACCGTGGGAGACGTCGGACACGGACAGCTTCAGCATTTCCTCGCTCGTGTACCCGAGCATGTCGCAGAACTTGCGATTCACACGCTCGAAGCGCAGCGTGCGCATGTCGATCATGGCCACGCCCACCGCCGCCTGCTCGAACATCGCGCGCAGGCGCTGCTCGCTGCTTCGGTGCCTGGCGTCCGCCTCATCCACCAGCGCTGCGGCGCGCGCGCGCTGGGCCAGCAGCAACCACGCGCCCAGCGCCAGCAGCACGGACAGCGTACCGCCCGCGCCCGCCATCCAGCGCGGCAGCATGGCTTCGGCCGAGGACAGCAGCGGCTGCGCGGGCACATAGATGAGCCGCCAGCGCCTGCCCAGAATCGGCAGCGTGGCCTCCTGCTGCGGACCCCGCTGCTGCCAGAGCGCTCCGAGGTCGGCCGTTTCCCCCAGCCACTGCGAGGCACCCGGCCCTGGCGCCGCCCCGACGGCCCCGTCATCGCGCCACTGCAGCGCCACCGGACGGATCGCGCCACCGAACCGCAGGCCGTCGAGCATCGCACCGATGCCCACGGTGGCCGCCACCGTGCCGATGAAGCGTGGCCTGCCGTCGGCCCCCGGCGTGGCTTCGTCAAACACGGGATAGCGCAGCGTGAAGGCCCGCGACTCATCCCGGGCCCCGGCCGGATCCAGCGGCGGCGAAACCACGGGCTCCCCGGTCTCGCGCGCCCGCGCCAGCGCTTGCAGGCTTGCGGGATGGCCCCCGACGTCCAGCCCCAGGAGATGGGGTTCATCCTCGCGCGACCAGAGGTATTCGATGATGTGATGCTCAGAGCGCTCGAGCACCGGATGGATGATGCGGCCTTCGACGGCCACACCCGCTTCACGCGCCTGATCACGCAGGCGCTGTTCGAAGGCGGGCAGCTCCGCAGCGCCGACGACGCGCGTGAATGTCAGGTGACGCAGCTCGGGGTAGTCCCGGGGAAAATCGCGCCCCCGGGCCACCCGATCGAACTGGCGCCAGGTGAGCTGCGGATTGGCCAGGAAGAGGTCCCGCACCCCGGCAACCAGATCGGCATACGCACGAACGCGCTGCGCGAGCGCATCGGTGGTGGCGCTCACCGCCTGCGAAAGGCGTTCGCGCTGCATCTGCTCGTTGGCCAGCAGCTGCCGGTGCGTCAGCATCCACGTGAGCAGCAGCCCCACCGCCAACACGGCGGCGGCCACCACCCAGTGTCCGAGGCTACGCACCAGTTGCACGGTCCACTCCCGCTGATCGAAGAGCGCCCGGCCACCGGGCAGAACGCCAGCTCTTTATAACAAAATCGCCGCAAACGCGGATGGGGCGGCGGGAAATGCTACTGTTTTTCTGTTTCCTTGCGCTCCACCACGACACGGGCATTGGGCGCTTCGCCGAACATCTCGGGCGCGTACAGCGCCTCGACCCGGCTCGGAGGCAGCGCAAAGCTGCCGGGGTTGTTCAGCCGCACGGTGTACTGCAGCATGCTCTCTCCCTTGGGCAGGTACTGGTAGTAGGCGCGGTAGGCTTCGAACGAGCGTTCCTCGAACGCCGGCCAGCCGTCGCCCTCACGCGTTTCGCCGCGCGTGGCGATTTCCGAATCGCGCCCCAGGCCGCTGCCGAGGATCGTCGCGCCCGCCGGCACCGGATCGGTCACCGCTACCCACGTCATGTCGGTCTGCGCGTTCACGTGTAGCGTCACGCGCAGCACGTCGCCGCGCGAATAATGGCCCGCGGGCAGGCTCTTGTCGGCCTGCTCCACCGGCGTCACCGTGCGCGTGAGGGTGTAGCCCGCGCTGAACGGCGCCTTGAGCTCGATCGCCGCCACCGACTGCACGGTGAGCCACGGCTTGCCCGTGCCCTGGTGGCTCACCCGCAACTCGCCCCCTGCCATGTTGCGGCTCCAGGGCAGGAACAGGGTGTTGTTCAGCCAGTTGCCGGGCGCCACCGGTGCGCCGAACCAGGTGCCCTGGTGCATCGCGCCGCCCTCGTCCGTGGCCTTGGCGCGCACCACCCTGGCCCAATCGACGCTGGCCTGGGCATCACCCAGGGCCGCACGCGTGATGCCGGTGACGGGCGCGGCCTCGAACTTGGCGCTGAACGCCTGCAGCGCCAGCGCACCCCAGAGATTGGCCGTGGTCGTGTGCCAGGCACCGCCCTGCTGGCGCGCGATGAAGCCGTTGGCCAGGCGCCCCATGACGTCCTTCCACGCCGGGTCATCGATCACGGTGAGGATCAGGCGCGCGAGGTTCACGTCGCCGTTTTGCATCAGCCACCACCAGTAGTCGCTCTGCTCGGTGCTGAAGGCCACGCGCGTACCCTGCCAGGACAGGCGGGCGCGGATGATCTGCATGGCCTCCTGCAGCCGCGCCTCGCGCTGCGGCACCGCCTTGACGCGCTTGAGGATGTTGATCCAGTCGATCACGGCATGCGTGGGCCACTCGTTGGGCGCGAGGGTGATCGAAGCCAGCCAGCGCGCATCGGCCTTGCCGTAGCGCGACAGCGCCTCGATGGCCGAGAGCTTGCGCAGATCGAGATCCTTGCGCGGGCTCCAGAAGCGCCGCTGCAGGTGCCCCTGGACGAACGCGGCCAGGCCCTGCTGCATCGCCTTGAGCTCATCGGGCGGCAGCGCGAACGACGCATGCAGGCGCGAGGCTTCATCGGCCATCGCGAGCAGATACGCCGTGAGCGTGTCGCTGCCCTGGTGCGACATGCCCGCGCTCGGCGGGAAGTAGTACGCCAGGCCGTCTTCATCGAGGTAGGTCGGCAGCTGCGCCGACAGCACCTGCCAGGCCTTGGCGTCGTCCATGCCGACAGCCTTGCTCGCGCGCTGCTCCAGGCAGCTGAACGGGTAGTTGGCCCACCAATCGCGCACGCCGGGCAGGCCCTCGGCCAGTTTGGGCTGCAGCGCCAGCTTGAGGCCGCCGCGGCCGGGCAGCGCATCGCGCGGCGCGGCCACCGGCAGGCTCAGGCTGGCATCGAGCTGCGTGAGCGTGGCCTGCTGCACCGTCAGCGGCACGGCCGGGATCAGGCGCTGGCTCACCTTGAGCGCATCGCGCGCCTTGCCGAGCGTGTCGTGCGCCTCGATCTCCCAGAGCAGCGCCTGCGCGCGCGTGCCCGCGAGCTGCGCCGGCGCCGCCACGTCCCACGCCACCTCGCGTGCCTCGCCCGCGGGAATGTCCACCGTCTGCCGCTCCAGCTTGAGCAGGGTGGCGCGCGGCGCCACCTGCACCTTCATCGCCTGCCCGGTGGTGTTGCGCAGCGTGAGTTGCGCGCGAAAGCCGTCGCCCTCGCGCACCAGCGGCGGCAGGCCGCTGATGATCTGCAGGTCCTGCGTGGCGCGGATGCTGGTCTTGCCGGTGCCGAACAGGCCCACGCCCGAATCGGCCACGGCCACGATCTCGAACGTGGTGAGCGCATCGTTGAGCGGCACCTGCACCACGGCGCGGCCCTGGGCGTCCAGCTCCACCAGGGGCTTCCACAGCAGCAGCGTGTCGAGCAGCTCGCGCGTGGGCGCGTGGCCGCCGCCGCCGCCCGCGGGCACGGCCTTGCGGCCGTAATGGCGCCGCCCGACGATCTGCATCTGCGCCGTGGACGTGCTCACGCCCCAGGCGCGGCGCTGCAGCATGGCATCGAGCAGGTCCCAGCTGGTGTTGGGCATCAGCTCCAGCAGCGCCTGGTCCACCGCCGCCACCGCCACCTGCGCATGCGCGGCCGGTTTGCCGTCGGGCAGCGTGGCCTCTATCGTCACCCTGGCCGTGCCGCGCACCTGGTAGCTCGCCTGGTCGGCCTTGACGTTCACGGCGATGCGGTGCGCCTTCGCGCCCACGCGCAGCTCGGTGGCGCCCAGCTTGTACGCGGGCCTGGAAAGATCGACCATGGCCGTGGGCGCGATGTACTCCTTGCCCTCCACCCGAAACGCCCGCCACCACTCGCGCGGCGCCTTGAAGCCCCAGGTGAAAAAGCTGTACCACGGCACCTCGCGCAGGCGCCCGCGCAGCACCAGCGCGCTCACGTAGACGTTGGGCGACCAGTGCTCGTCGATCTTCAGTTCAATGGTCGGGTCCTTGCCGTCGAGCCGCATCACCCGCGTGGACAGGATGCCCTCGCGCTCCACGCTCACGAGCGCCGTGGCGTGACGAAACGGCATGCGCACCTGCAGCCTGGCGGTTTCGCCGGGCTCGTAGCTTTTCTTCTCGGGCAGCAGGTCGATGCGGTCGTTGTCGTCGCCGCCGAACCACAGCTCGCCCTCGCGCGTGACCCAGACCGTGGTGGCCGCCTGCGCCTCGTTGCCATCCTTGTCGCGCGCCGTGGCCACGAGCTGGATCTCGCCGGGCTGGGCCAGCCTGGCATCGCACAGCACCAGCCCCCGGCTGTCGCTCACGCCGGTGCACACGGTCCCCAGGTCTTTGGTCCGGCTCTGGTTGTCGTAGCTGTAGAAGCCGCCCACCAGACGCTTGCGGCTCGAGGTGGTGGTGCGCGCGATGGCCTGCACGGTGAGCGGCACGCCCTTCATCACCTTGCCGTCGAGCGAGAGTGCCAGCGCCTGAAACCGCATGCGGTTGCCCGAGGAGACCCAGCCCTCGGTCTTGATGCCGGCGATGACGGCGGCGGGCCACAGCGGCTGCGTGCTGCGCAGCGTCTGGATTTCGCCGTTCGGATCGGCATAGGTGGCTTCGAGCACGAGCTCCTGCGGACGGCGCGAGGCGGGCAGGTCCGGCACCGTCACCTGGCCCGTGCCGTTGCCGTCGAGCGTGAGCGCGAGCTTGTCGGCCACCACGCGGGCCTGCTGCTCGGGCTGGCTCGGCTCGGTGTCGGCGTCGACGTCATCATCCTGCGCCTGCTCGCGCTCGCGCGCCACGGCGAAGCTGAAGCCAGGGTAGGCATCGAAATCCAGCGTCCTGGCGCGCACCATGGCCGAGACCCGCACCGGCAGCTGCGCCGCGGGGCCGCCGGCCACATAGGCCACCTGCACCGCGGTCGGCAGCTCGCGCACGTGCACCAGCGGCCGGGTGTCGACGGGGCCGATGCGGCCCTCGAACACCGGCAGGCGAAATTCCTCCACCCGGAACAGCCCGCCGTCATAGCGCCGCCCGCCACGCGCCCAGCCCAGCTGCACCTGGTACTCGCCGAGTTTGGCGCCGGGCGGCGCATGAAAGGCACTGACCGCGCTCAGCCCGCCCGTGGGCGTGCGCTGCCACGCCAGCGGCTGCCGGTACTCCTGGCCACTGCCCACATGGGTAACGATGAGCTCGTCCGGGCGCTCCTGCGGCAACGCAAAGCCGCCGCCCGTCTGCACGCGCAGCAGATGCTTCATGGAAACCGTCTCGCCGGCACGCACCAGCGTGCGGTCGAACACGGTATGCACCAGCTCGTCCGGCTGCTCGGACATGCTGCTCGGCAGGTTGAAGCGCCAGGGCTCGATGCCGCGCTGCCAGTCGCTCCAGGTGAAGGCCATGTCGCCCTGGGTGCGCGCGCTCACGAAGTAGGCCTGGCGCCAGTCGGGTTCCCGGCACAGGGGTGCCTCGGGCGACAGGCCCTGCAGCCGCGCAATGCCCTGCTCGTCCGTCTTGGCCACAGCCAGCTCCTTGCCCGCGCAGGTGGACACGCGCACCGTGGCGCCCGCCACCGGCTCGCCCTTGTCCAGGCTCGTGACCCAGGCCAGCGCGTTTTCACGCCCCAGCTTGAAATGCACCCCGAGGTTCGTGACCAGCGCCGTGGTGCGCACGTACATGGTGCGATCGCTGCCGTAGCCCGCACCCAGCAGCGCCTGCCCCAGCCGGGGCGAAGCGATTTCCACCACGTTGAAGCCCGTGGGCAGCGGGATGCCGACCACTTCGAAGGGGCGCGGATCATCGCCCCTGGCGTCGGGCAGGGTCAGCGTCTTGACGCCCTTGCGCCCCGCCAGCAGGGAGACGCGCCGCGCCTGAACGTACACACGCTCGTCCGGCGAGGTGTTGGCGGCATCGTCGCCCTCCTGGCCTGTCGGCGCCTTCTTCATGGGCGGCGGCAGCGGATCACTGACCGCCTTCTCGGCTTCGTCGCGCCTGAGCCACAGCGATTCGAACCGCTCCACGCGGCCCAGCCACTGGATGATCTCGGCGTCGCTCGTGGGCGTGAAGGTGCTCACCTGGCCTGCCGTGGCCCCGGGCTGCCAGCCCTGGACCTTGAGCTGCCGCTCCACGCGACGCACGGTCACGGGCAGCAGCGCCGGGCCGTCCGGCCCCTCGGCGAAGCGCTCGATGATGCCGAAGGGCGCGGCGGCGAACTTGGCCAGCACCGGCATGGGGCCGGTGGCGACCTTGAGCGGAAAACTCTGCGCGTTGGCGAGCGGCCTGCCCGACGCATCCTGCCAGTGCGCAGGCAGCTCCAGCGTGTAGGGCGTCTCGGGCGCGAACGGGCTGGAGAACACGACGGCCTGCACCAGGTCGTCGGGCCCGCCGCCTTCGCCCTCATCCACGTGCGGCGAAAGCGTCTGCCCGCCGCCCTTGAGCCGGATCGCCAGCGCCAGCTTGCGCGTCACCGGCGCGTTGAAGCCCAGGCGCATCGGCCGTATCGGCAGGCAGGCCGACTGGGCGTTTTCGCGCTCGCAGGAAAAATCGGCGCTGAAGGCCTCGCGCACCTGGAACTTGAACCGGCGCACGACATGATTGGCCACGCCGCTGGCGGTCTGTACGCCCTCGTCGTACACCAGCTGCAGGTGGCTGCCCGCCGTGGCGCGGCGCGCGCACGCGAGCACCGGGTAGCGCAGCGGGTCCTTGCGCGCCTCGTCCCAGAGACGGCGCGAACGCAGCAGCGCCTCTCTGTCCGCGCCCTCGATCGCGCGCACCGGCACGCGCTCGCCCACGCCGTCCAGATCGCACCAGACGTGCTCGAGCACGCTCTGCGCCGTGGCCGCGCCGCTGAGCCTGAGGATGAAGTACTGCCCCTCTTCGATCGCGCCCCAGGTCCGCGGCCAGGTGTCCTGCACGATGGGGCCGCCGGTATTGAACTGGTAAGCGGTTGGCTTCGACCACGCGGCGCCGGAGGCGGACTTGAATTGAGCGCGCGGCGTGATCTCGCAGCGCACGCCCGGCGGCAGATCCTGCGCGAAGTCCCAGACCCACTCGCGGTCGCTGAGCCAGCGCGCCTGTCCTTGGGCGGCCTGCGCATCGTTGCATTGCACGGCATACGGCGCCGGGGCCTTGGGATCGCCAAAATTCACCGCGGGCGCATCGAACTTGACCACCACCTGCCGCACCTGCGCCACCTCGCCGCGCGGCGACACGACGACGACGCCGAGCGCCTGCGCGCTGCCCGCGCCAAGCGCCAGCAGACCGGCAAGCACGACGCCGATCGGCCCTTGTTTTTGTAGCATGTCCCCTCCGTCCGCTCTTGAAGGCAGCACGAAATGTAAAACTGACTTATTGTTGAGGCAAACCCGACTTGCGAGTTTGTTGCAGTCGTGTCATTGTGCAGCGCCAACGAACCTCCGCAACATTCCATGTCCACGCCTTTCGACGTTCAGTTCGGTCAGGACCTGTGCGACATGCTGCACGCGGAGTTGTCGCTGGTGTGCAATTTCATGGACGACACCGGGCGCATCATCGCCTCCAGCGAGCGGGCGCGCATCGGGCAGGTGCACCCGCGGGCGCTGCGCATCATGCGCGGCGAGCTGGGCGAATGCAGCGTCAGCGGCGAGGAGGCCGCGCACTCGGACGTGATGCTCGAAGGCATGCTGACGCCCATCGACATCAACGGCGAACGCCTGACGTGCTTCACCATGGCCGGCCCGCTGCCGGTGGTCAGGCCGCTGGTGCGCATCGTGCGCTTTTGCGTCATATCGCTGCTGCAGACCGCGCAAGCGGGGCACCCGCGCCATCCGCTGCCACCCCCGCCCGCCGCCGCGCCGGCGGCCAATCTGAGCGAACTGCTGCACCACGCGACCACCACCGTGAGCTTCAGCCTCGCGCGGCTGCACCAGGCGATCGAACACATCGACGAAGGCGTGTCGCTCTTCGATGAAAACCTGCGGCTCGTGGTGTGGAACCAGCGCTACCTGGAGCTGGCGGGCTGGCCCGGCGAGCAATCCTGCCGCGGCCAGACGATGCAGGCGATGGTGCTGCACTTCCTGAACCGGGCGGGCATGAATGACGCGCAGGTCCGCCAGCGCCTGCAGGAGCGCGTGCAGCGCCTGCGCGAGGGCAAGAACAACGACTTCCAGTTTGAAACGCCAGACGGGCAGATCATCGCCGTGGCCGACCGGCCGCTGCCCGGCGGCGGCGCGGTTTCCTCCTACACCGACATCACCGAGCACCACCGCGCCCTGCTGGCGCTGCGCACGGCCCGCGAGGATGCCGAAAATCTGGTGCGCGAGCGCACGCAGACGCTGAACACCTATACCCGGCTGTCGTCGGACTGGTTCTGGGAGTCCGATGAAGACTTCCGCATCACCCACGTCTACGGCGACATCTACACCAAGCTCAGGATCACGCCCGGGTATTTCATGGCCAAGCGCCGATGGGAGCACCCGCTTATCGGCGTGAGCAAGGAACAGCTGGCCGAGCACATCGCGCAGCACGAGCGCCACGAGACCTTCCGCAATTTCGAGTACGGCCTGGTCGCGCCCGACGGCAGCACCAGCTACCTGTCGGTCAGCGGCGCGCCGCGCTTTGACGCGCAGGGGCGCTTTCTCGGCTACCACGGCACGGGCATGGACATCACCCAGCGCCGGCGCACCCAGCGCCTGCTGCAGGAACGCACGGCGGCGCTGGAGCGCGCCAACGCCGAGATGGAACGCCAGGTGCGCGAGCGCACCGAGGCGCTGCGCGGACAACTCAGTTTTCTGCGCCAGCTGCTCGAAGCCATTCCCACGCCGATCTTCTACAAGGATACGCAGGCGCGCTATCTCGGCGCCAACCCGGCGTTCGAGCTCGTGCTGGGCAAGCCGATCGAGCAGGTGATCGGCAAGAGGCTGGAGGAGGTCGAGCCGAACATACTCACGGCGTACAACGCGACCGCGGATCGCGAGCTGTTGAGCGAGCCGGGGCGGCGCAGCTACGAGGGCGCGGTGCATTACGGCGACGGATCGGTGCACCAGGTGCAGTTTCACAAGGCGACCTTCACCGACCTGGACGGCAAGGTGGGCGGCATCGTCGGCGTGATGATCGACATCACCGAGCGCAAGCGCCTGGAAGACGAACTGCGCCTGAACGCAACCGTGTTCGACAACAGCAGCGAAGGCATGGCCGTCCTCAGGGCGGACGGCACCGTGCTGACGATCAACCAGGCCTTCACCACCATCTCCGGGCACACGCGCGACGATGTGGTCGGGCACCCCATGCCCTTGCTGGATGACCACGACAAATCCGGCGGTTTTTTCGTCCGCATGAAGCAGCAGGTCGATCGCGACGGCAGCTGGCAGGGTGAAGCCCCGGGCCAGCGCAAGGGCGGGGACATCTATCCCACCTGGCTGTCGGTGGCCGCGGTGCGCGATGCCCGGGGGGCCTCCACGCACTACGTCGTGGCCTTCTCCGATCTTTCCCAGAAAAAGCAGAACGAGGAACGCATCGAGCAGCTCGCCTTCAACGATCCGCTCACGGGCCTGCCCAACCGGCGCCTGCTCAACGACAGGCTGGAGCACGCGCTGGTGAGCGGCCTGCGCAACCGCACGGGCGGCGCGCTGCTGTTGATCGACGTGGACAACTTCAAGGCGCTCAACGACACGCGCGGCCACGACGTGGGCGACCTGCTGCTCAAGCAGATCGGCCAGCGGCTCGCCAGCTGCGTGCACGAGGGCGACACCGTGGCGCGCATGAGCGGAGACGAATTCGCCGTGCTCATCGAAGGTCTGCCGATCCAGACCACGCAACTCGTCTCGGAGATCAAGACGCTGGGCACCCGCCTGCTGCGCACGCTGGAGCAGCCCTATGAGCTCGCCGGCCAGTCCCACCACCACAGCGCCAGCATGGGCGTGGCGCTGTTCGGCGCCACGCCCACCTCGGTCGCGCAGCTGCTCAAGCAGGCGGACATGGCGATGTACCGCGCCAAGGCCTCGGGGCGCAACACGCTCTCGTTCTTCGACCCGCAGATGCAGTCGGCCGTCGACGCCCGCACGGCGCTGGAACGCGCCATGCGCGACGGCCTGCAGCGCGGTGAATTCCTCCCCTACTACCAGCCCCAGATCGATCAGACGGGCGCCGTGCTCGGCGTGGAGGCGCTGGTGCGCTGGCGCAAGCCGGACGGCAGCATCGTCGCGCCCGGTGAATTCATCGCCCTGGCCGAGGAAAGCGGACTCATCGTGCCGCTGGGCCAGCACATGCTGGAGGCCGCCTGCCGCCAGCTGACCACATGGGCGCAGACCCGCGGGACGGCGGACCTGTGCATCGCGGTGAACGTGAGTGCGCGCCAGTTTCACCACGCGGACTTCGCCGCTCACGTGCTCGACATCCTGCGCGCCACGGGGGCGCCCGCCACGCGGCTGAAGCTGGAGATCACCGAAAGCCTGCTGATCGAGAACATCGAGACGGTGATCGAGAAGATGCAGACGCTCAAGGATCACGGCGTGGGCTTCTCGCTCGACGATTTCGGCACCGGGTATTCGTCGCTCGCCTACCTCAAGCGCCTGCCGCTCGATCAGCTCAAGATCGACCAGAGCTTCGTGCGCGACGTGCTCGTGGACGGCAACGACGCGGCCATCGCGCGCATGGTGGTGGCGCTGGCCGACAGCCTGGGCCTGCAGACCATCGCCGAAGGCGTGGAAACCCCCGAGCAGCAGGCTTTTCTGCTGGAAAACGGCTGCCGCGCCTATCAGGGCTACCTGTTCAGCCGGCCGCTGCCGATCGAGGCGCTCCAGCGCTGGCTGGACAACCGGGCCGAGCCGGCCCGGCCCGGCCGGATCACTGCGGCTTGAAGCCGCTCTCGCCGATGATGCGCTTCCACGCGGCCGTGTAGGCATGCTCGCGCTGGCTGAGCTGCCCGGGCGTCATCGCATCGACCGTCAGCCCCATGGTGGTGAGCTGCTGCTTCACGTCGGGCATCTGCACCACCTTGGCCAGCGCCCCGGAAAACTGCTGGATGAACGCGGCGGGCGTGCCCCTGGGCGCGAAGAAGCCGTAGTAGGGCAGATCCTCGAAGCCCTTGACGCCGAGCTCGTCGAACGTCGGCACATCGGGCAGTTGCGCCTGGCGCTTCGTGCCCAGCACCGCCACCACGCGCAGCTTGCCCGCGCGGTGGTTCTCGATGAAATCCGGCACCGAACCGATGCCCGCGGGAATCTGGTTACCGAGCATGTCGGCGATCATGGGAGCGCTGCCGCGATACGGCGCGGCCACGAGATCGAGCTGGTAGCGCTGGCCGATCAGCTTGACGAGGAATTCCGGCGTGGATGCAGGCGCCGGGATGCCGACGGCGCTCTTGCCCTCGTTCTTCGTCTTGACCCACTGCACGTAGTCGTCGAAGCTGTTCGCGGGCGTGCCGCCCGAGACGGCGAAGCAGTTGACGAAGGAGGCGAAGCCGCCCACGGCGACAAAGTCCTTGTCCGGGTCGAACCCCGGGTTCTTCACCACCTGCGGCAGGATGGAGATGGTGTGGTCGTGCGTGATGAAGACGGTGCTGCCGTCGGCGGGCGCGCCCTTGAGTACCTGCGCGGCGAGCTGCCCCCCCGCGCCGGGGCGGTTTTCCACGACCACGGTGCGGCCCAGCAGGTCCTTGAGCTTGTCGGCCAGCAGACGCGCGATGGCGTCGGTGCCGCCGCCCGGCGGAAAGCCCACGAGCACGCGCAGCGGCTTGCTGTCACTGGCCCAGGCGGGCAGACTGCCGAGGGCCGCGGCGGCGGCCAGAAGGTGGCGACGGGTCAGATGCATGGAGGTCTCCGGTATGGGATGATGTAAATAGAGGAGCTGCTCGCGCCTGTCAAAAAACGATTCCAGAATGTTTAATATTTGAATCTCAATGCTGTAGGGCGCTGGCAGCTATGCTTTTGCAACATCCACCAGCCGCGCGCGGTGGCGTGCGATCTGCGCGCGCACCTGCACAGGGGCCGTGCCCCCCAGCGTCTTGCGGGCACCGAGCGAGCCTTCGAGACTGAGCACGTCGAACACGTCGGCCTCGATAGCCGCATTGAAGCCCTGCAGCGTGGCCAGCGGCAGCTCGGACAGATCCACGCCCTGGGCCTGCGCGGCCTTGACCGCGTGCGCGACGGTTTCGTGCGCGTCGCGAAACGGCAGGCCCTTCTTGACCAGGTAGTCCGCCAGGTCGGTGGCCGTGGCGTAGCCCTTCATTGCCGCCGCGCGCATGGCCGGGGCATTCACCGTGATGCCGCCCTCCTTCGCGCCGGTGGCGGGGTTCACCTGCCCGGCGATCATCTCGGCGAAGATGCGCAGCGTGTCCTTGAGCGTGTCGACGGTGTCAAAGAGCGGCTCCTTGTCTTCCTGGTTGTCCTTGTTGTAGGCCAGCGGCTGGCCCTTCATCAACGTGATCAGGCCCATCAGGTGGCCGACCACGCGCCCGCTCTTGCCGCGCGCGAGCTCGGGCACGTCGGGGTTCTTCTTCTGCGGCATGATGGACGAGCCGGTGGTGAAGCGGTCGGCGATGCGGATGAAGCCCACGCTCTGGTTCATCCACAGCACCAGCTCCTCGGACAGGCGCGAGACGTGCAGCATCACCAGGCTGGCGGCGGCGCAAAACTCGATCGCGAAGTCGCGGTCGGAGACGCCGTCCAGGCTGTTCTGGCACACGCCCTCCATGCCGAGCGTGCGCGCCACGCGCTCGCGGTCCAACGGGTAAGTGGTGCCCGCGAGCGCCGCGCTGCCCAGCGGCAGCACGTTCACGCGGCGGCGCACGTCGAGCATGCGCGCCTCGTCGCGCGCGAACATCTCCACGTAGGCCAGCAGATGGTGGGCAAAGCTCACGGGCTGCGCCACCTGCAGGTGCGTGAAGCCGGGCAGGATCACCTCCACGTTCTTTTCCGCCACCTCGACCAGCGCTGTCTGCAGCGCGCGCAGCAGGCTCTCGATCAGGTCGATCTCGCCGCGCAGCCACAGGCGCACGTCGGTGGCCACCTGGTCGTTGCGGCTGCGCCCGGTGTGCAAGCGCTTGCCGGCATCGCCCACGAGCTGCGTCAGGCGCGCCTCGATGTTCAGGTGCACGTCTTCCAGGTCGAGCTGCCAGTCGAACTGCCCGGCCTCGATTTCCTGCGTGATCTGGGCCATGCCCTTGCGGATGGCCGCGTAGTCCTGCGCGGCGATGATGCCCTGCGCCGCCAGCATCTCGGCGTGTGCCAGGCTCCCGGCGATGTCCACCCGCCACAGGCGCTGGTCGAAAAAGACGCTGGCGGTGTAGCGCTTGACGAGATCGCTCATGGGTTCGGAAAACAGCGCCGACCACGCCTGGGCCTTGCTGGCAAGCTGATCGTGGGAAGGGGTGGTGGGCTGGTCGGACATGGCGGCAATAATCGGCACCGGGAGGGTCACGGTACCAGCAATGACAAAGCCGCAAATTCTATCGGCCGCCGCCCGAGGGAGCACGGGCGCCGATGCGCTGATCTTCGACGCCTGCCACGCGGGCGTGGTGCTGCGCGCGGTGCTGTTCGTGGAACTGGTGCTGGGCGTGGCCGCGCTCTTCATGGCCGCCACGCCCGCGCAGTGGCTGGAGCGCGTGGCGCTGCTCACCGGCGGCGCGCTGCCCGCCACGCTCGCCTGGCTGCTGGCGGCATGCAGCCTCAAGCACCTGCTGAAGAACGCGCGCATCGCGCTGCAATGCACGGCGGGCGTGGTGCTGGGCGTGCTCGCGGGCGTGCTCGCCTGCGCGCTGCTCATGCTGGTGGTGCCCGATGGCGGCGAGCCGCCGTGGATCGCCAGCGCCGCCAGCGGCGCGCTGCTCTCGGCGCTGCTGGTGGCCGCACTGGTGCTGCGCGCGCGCGCCCGCACTCCGGCGGCGACGACGGCGCGCCTGACGGAATTGCAGGCGCGCATCCGCCCGCACTTTCTCTTCAACAGCCTCAACAGCGCGATCGCCCTGGTGCGCGAGGACCCGGCCAAGGCCGAGACGCTGCTTGAAGACCTGAGCGACCTGTTTCGCCACGCGCTGCTGGAGCAGGGCGAAAGCGCCAGCTTGGCCGAGGAGGTGCAGCTGGCGCGCCACTACCTGGCGATCGAGCAGATCCGCTTCGGTGAGCGCATGCAGGTGGCCTGGCAGCTCGACGAACGCGCGGGCGGCGCGCGCGTGCCGCCGCTCTTGCTGCAGCCGCTGGTGGAAAACGCGGTCAAGCACGGCGTGGAGCCCTCGCCGCTCACCGCGCTCATCGAGGTGCGCACCGAGCGGCGCGGCGCGCGCGTGGCCATCACCATCACCAATTCCCTGCCGCCCAGGGCGCTGGCGAGCGAGCCCGCCACGGCGGGCAACGGTATCGCGATCAAGAACGTGCGCGCGCGCCTGAAACTCCTGCACGACGTGGAATGCGACTTCAGCGCCGGCGCGCAGGACGGCCGCTACCGCGTGCGCCTCTCGGTGCCCGCCGCATGACGGGCGCCGCCATGCGCATCCTCATCGTCGACGACGAGCCGCTGGCGCGCAAACGCCTGCAGACCTTGCTGGCCGAATGCGATGCGCGCCATCAGGCGGCCCAGGCCTCGCACGCGGGCGAGGCGCTGGCGCTGCTCACGCAGCCGCCGGCCTTCGACGTGGTGCTGCTGGACATCCATATGCCCGGCATCGACGGCATGGCGCTCGCGCACCAGATCCAGCGCCTGGCCCACCCCCCCGAGATCATCTTCGTGACGGCGCACGCCGAGCACGCGCTCTCGGCCTTCGAGCTGGAGGCGGCGGACTATCTGACCAAGCCGGTGCGCCGCGAGCGCCTGCAGCAGGCGCTCGGCCGGGTGCAGCGGCGCCACGCCCCGGCGGCGACCGCACCCGCCGCCGACGGGCCGAGCCTGCTGGTGCAGGACCAGGGCCGCACCGAACGCATCCCCCTGGCCGAGGTGCTGTACGTGCGCGCCGAGCTCAAGTACCTCACGCTCAGAACCATTGCGCGCGGCTACGTGATCGACGGCTCGCTGAGCGAGCTGCACGAACACCACCCGCAGGCCTTCGTGCGCATCCACCGCAACGCCCTGGTGGCGCGCCATGCGCTGCGCGCGCTGGAGCGCCACCCCGAACTCGAAGAGGGCGATGGCTGGGCGGTGCGCCTGTCGGGCACGACCGAACTGCTGCCCGTTTCGCGCCGTCAGGTGGCTGCGGTGCGCGAGCTGTTGCAAAGCGAATAATTGCGTGCGTGAGGTCAGTGCGCGTGGTGCGCCAGGCTGCTGACCAGCATCACCGCGCCCATGCCGCCGATCAGCCAGAGGATCTGCACCAGCGCCTGCGCCGCCGACATGCGCCGCTGCAGTTGCGGAATCAGGTCCGCCAGCGCCACATAGATGAAGCTGCTGGCCGCAACCGCGAGAAAGTACGGCAGCAGCCCCTCCCAGTGCCCGACGATGAAATAACCTGCCACCCCGCCCAGGCTGGTGGCCGCGCCCGCGAGCGAGACCTTGAGCAGCGCGGCACGGCGCTTGCCCCGTCGCAGCACCACCAGGTCGCCCACGTGGTGCGGCACCTCGTGCGCCAGCACCGAGAGCGCCGCCACGATCCCCAGGCGCACATCGGCGACGAAGGTCGAGGCGATCATCACGCCATCGCCGAAGCAGTGCAGGCTGTCGCCCGCGATCAGCGCCCAGCCGCCGCGGCCATGCCCGTGGTGGTGGTCATGGTCATGGTCGGGGGGCGGTTCCTGTCCCGTGACATCGACATGCGCGCCGTGCTCGTGACCGTGGTGCCAGAGCTCGGCCTTCTCCAGGATGAAAAAAAACACCAGCCCGAGCAGCAGCGTGGCGAAGAGCGGCTGCGCCGCATGGTCCTCGAAGGCCTCGGGCAGCACCGCCATGAACGCGGTGGACAGCAGCGCGCCCGCCGCCAGGCTCAGCAGATGCTGCGGCCCCACGCGCCAGCGCCCGCCCATGCCCAGAAGCAGCAGCATCGCCGCCAGCCACACGCTGCCGATACCGGCTGCCAGCGTGGCGCCGATGATTACTATCAAAATCATTGCTGTCAACGCACGCCATTACTTGGCGGACGCCCGATCTACCTGTTACTCAACCCAGCCCGTGTTGCTTGAACCACGCGAGGGCACGCTTCCAGCCATCCTCGGCCGCTTCCTTGCGATAGCTCGCGCGGTAGTCGGCGTGGAAAGCATGGGGGGCGTCAGGATAAACCACGAACTGCGAGGTGTTGGCCGGCGCGCCCGCCTTGGCCAGCAGCGCCTTCATCTCGTCGATGCTCGCCGCGGGGATGCTCTCGTCCTTGCCGCCGTACAGGCCCAGCACCGGCGCCTTGACCTGCGCGGCCAGCGCCAGCGGCTGTTTGGGCTGCAGGGCCGTGTCCTGCCCCGCCAGGCGCCCGTACCAGGCCACGGCGGCCAGCACCCGCGCATGCGCCGCATACAGCCAGGTGATGCGCCCGCCCCAGCAGAAGCCGGTGATGCCCACCTTCTTCGCGTCGCCGCCATGCGCCCCGGCCCAGGCCACCGTGGCGTCGAGGTCCCGCATCACCTGCGCGTCCGGCACCTTGGCGATCACCTCGCTCATCAGCTTGGCCAGCTCGCCGTAAGCCATGGGGTCGCCCTGGCGCTCGAACAGGTCGGGCGCGACGGCCAGATAGCCCGCGTGCGCCAGGCGCCTGCAGACGTCGGCGATGTATTCGTGCACGCCAAAAATCTCCGAGACGACGAGGATCACCGGCAGGCCCGTCCTGCCCTTGGGTGCGGCGCGGTAGGCGTGCACCTGAAAGTCGCCCGAGGGGAAGTTGACCTCGCCCACGTCCAAGCCGTCGGCCGGGGTTTCGATCGCGGTCTGCGCCATGACGGGCGCGGCCGCGGCGGCATAGCCCGCGCCCAGCATCAGGCCCAGCGCCCGGCGCCGGCTCGCCGCGCCACCCGAGGGCAGCAAGGCCATGAGATCGTTCTCGAGATTGTCCTGCAGCATGCATCTCTCCTTGGAGCGCGGCACGGCGCACGGCACCTGCCGCCGGAGCGCGCACGTTATCAAATTGCGCGGCCTCGTGCCGCCAGGGAGTCAAAAGCCGTTCACGCCGCGCGCCGCAGCAGCCGCACGTGCATGGGCCGCTCGAACGTGGCGCCGCCCGCCCCGCAGTGCGGCGCGAACGCAGCCGCCGTACGGGCGCGCAGCGCATCGGTGATGTGGTGCTCGGCAAACGTGGGATGCATCATGCGCCGCTCGAACTCGGCGAAGTCGGCGTAATGCACCGGCGTGGCGAAACGCTCCTCGGCCACCTGCATCCACGGCGATGGCGCTGCCGCCAAGGCGCGATCGAGCGCCGCCTGCGCCGCCGCGCGCACCACACCTTCGTCGTTGTAGATCTTGATCACGTCATTGAAGGCGCCGCCGTACACCGGCTCCGAAACGTAGAGATGCCCGCCCGGGCGCAGCACGCGCGCCACCTCGGCCAATGCCTGGTCCATCAGCGCCACGGGCACATGGTGCAGCGACTTGAGCATCAGCGCCAGATCGAACTGCGCCGCTTTCTCCGGGATCTGCTGCGCCCCCGCCTCAACGAAGCGCATGCGCTCGGGCACCTCCCGCAGGTTGCGCGCCAGTTGTACCCGGTCCACCTCCAGACCCAGGTAGCGCATGCCCGAGTGCAGCGCCAGCAGGCGCCGGGCCAGCGCCGCAGCGCCGCAACCGAGCTCGATCACGCGCGTGCCGGGTTCGGGCAGCAGGCGCCGCAAAACATCGAGTTCATCGGCCGCCAGAGGGTCGTTCACGGCTCGCTCCCTTGCGTTGGGTGTTTCACACCTTGCCTTCATGCCCACCAGCGCACCAGCGCCGACGCCAGCGCCCCCAAGACCACCACCAGCAGAAACGGTGCCCGCATCCACAGCGCGAGCGCCGCCACGCCCAGGGCCGCCAGGCGCGCATCGAAGCTGAGCGCGGCGCCCGCGGCCAGGGTGTTCATCACCGTGAGCGAGGCCAGCAGCGCCACCGTGAGCGCGCCGGCCACGCGGTGCATGCGCGGGTTCTGCAGCCAGCGCGCAGGCACGGCGTAACCGGCGAGCTTGGTGACAAACGCAATCAAGCCCGCCGCGATGATGGCCTGCCAGAGCGTCATCGCGCGTGCCCCCACCAGCCCCAGGCTGCGCCCAGCGCGGCAGCCAGCAGAATCGGCACGCCCGGAGCCACCCACGGGATGGCGGCCGCCGTCACCAGGCCCGCCGCCAGGGCGAGCGCCACGGGCTCGCGCCCCTTCAGGCGCGGCCAGAGCAGCCCCAGAAACGCCGCCACCGCCGCGCCATCGAGCCCCCAGCGCCGCGCGTCGCCCAGCGCATCGCCGAGCACCGCACCCGCGAGCGTGAAGGCATTCCAGAGCACGAACACACCCACGCCCGCCGTCCAGAAGCCGCGGCGCTGCTCGGCGGCCTCGTCCTGGCTCAGCGTCGTCGCGGCCGATTCGTCGATGGTGAGCTGCGCCATCAGCGCCTTGCGCCAGCCGCGCGGCAAAAAGAGATGATTCATCTGCACGCCATAGACGGCATTGCGCACGCCCAGCAGGCTGGCCGCGCCCACGGCGGCTCCCGCGCTGCCGCCGCCCGCCACCACGCCGATGAAGGCGAACTGGGAGCCGCCGGTGAACATCAGCAGACTGAGCGCCATGGCCTGCCCCACGCTCAGGCCCGCGGCCACGGCCAGCGCGCCGAACGAAATGCCGTACAGGCCCGTGGCCACCGCAATCGACAGCCCCATGCGCACGGCGGGCGTGAGGCTGCTGAGCCTCACGCCCGCACGGGTGTGTGCCTTGCCGCTCAATTCATCCATGCGCGGGAATGCGCCGCGCCACCAGAGCGGGCATCAAGGCTTGACGAGCAGGTTGTTGTGCACCGAGCTCACGCCCTTGACACCGCGCGCGATCTGGGTCGCCGCGTCCTTTTCCTGCTGCGACTTGGCGAAGCCCGAAAGCTGCACCACCCCGCCGTCGATGGTCTTGACGTTGATGTTCAGCGCCGAGGTGCGCTGGTCTTCGGCCAGCCTGGCCTTGACCTGTGCCGTCACGGCGCTGCCGTCGACGTACTGGCCCACCGTCTCCTGGTTGCGCGCCACCGAGCAGCCTGCGACAAACGCCAGCGCGGCCGCCGAGAACAGGGCAATCGATACCGTATGCAGGACTTTCATGATTCACCTCCTGGGGTTGTTGATCGCGGAAATCACCGCATTCATGGCGAGGGTTTCCAATGGATATTCTGCCTGCGCTCGCAAGAATCGGCTGGCGGCAGTGGTGACGCACGGGGTCAGTGCGCCTCTTCCCAATTGGCGCCCACACCCACCTCGGCGATGAGCGGCACGGCCAGATCGGCCACGCCCGCCATCAGGCGCGGCACCTCGGCGCGCACCCAGTCGGCGTCGCGCTCGGGCAGCTCGAACACGAGCTCGTCGTGCACCTGCAAAATCATCAGCACCTCGGGTTTTTGCGCGTCCAGCCGCGCCTGCACCGCGACCATCGCCTTCTTGATGAGGTCGGCGGCCGTGCCCTGCATGGGCGCGTTGATCGCGGCGCGCTCGGCGGCCTTCTTGCGCGGGCCGCTGCCGCCGTTGATCTCGGGCAGATACAGGCGCCGGCCAAACACCGTCTCCACGTAGCCCTGATGGTGCGCGAGCGCGACCGTCTCGTCCATGTAACGCTTCACGCCCGGGTAGCGCTGGAAGTAGCGGTCGATGTAGTTCTTCGCCGCCTGCACGTCGATGCCGAGGTTCTTCGCCAGGCCGTAGCTGCTCATGCCGTAGATCAGCCCGAAGTTGATCACCTTGGCGTAGCGCCGCTGCTCGCTCGTGACCTCTTCGACCGCCACGCCGAAGACCTCGGCCGCGGTGGCGCGGTGCACGTCCACGCCGTCGTGAAAGGCCTTGAGCAGCGCCTCGTCGCCGCTCAGGTGCGCCATGATGCGCAGCTCGATCTGGCTGTAGTCGCAACTGGCGATGACACGCCCCGGCGGCGCGATGAAGGCCTCGCGGATGCGCCGGCCCTCGGCCGTGCGCACGGGGATGTTCTGCAGATTCGGGTCGTTGCTGGAGAGCCGCCCGGTGACGGCCACGGCCTGCGCGAAGTGCGTGTGCACGCGGCCGGTAGCCGGATCGGCCAGCGCGGCAAGCTTGTCGGTGTAGGTGCTCTTGAGCTTGGACAGGCCCCGGTGTTCGAGCAGCCTGGCCGGCAGCGGATAGTCCTCGGCCAGCTTTTCCAGCACTTCCTCGTCGGTGGAGCGCGCGCCGGTCGCGGTCTTCTTGACGACCGGCATGCCGAGCTTGTCGAAGAAGATCTCGCCGAGCTGCTTGGGCGAGCCGAGGTTGAACGGCTGGCCCGCGAGCAGGTACGCCTCCTGCTCCAGCGCGGTGATGCGCAGGCCCAGCTCATGGCTCTGGCGCGCGAGCCGGGCGGCGTCGATCAGCACGCCGTTCCTTTCCATGCGAAACAGCGTCTCGCTGCTGGCGATCTCCAGCTCGTAGATCGCGCGCAGCTTGTCGCTGGCCTGGATCTTCGGCCAGAGCACGCGGTGCACGTCCAGCGTCTGGTCCGAGTCCTCGCACGAATACGCGGCGGCCTGGGCCACCGGCACCTGCGCAAACGGAATCTGCCTGGCGCCCTTGCCGCACAGGTCTTCGTAGCTGAGGCCGGTGCGTCCGGTGTGGCGCTCGGCCAGGCTCGTGAGGTTGTGCGGCTTGGTCACCTCCAGCACATAGCTCTGCAGCATGGTGTCGTGCGCGTAGCCGCGCACGGTGATGCCGTGGTTGGCCATCACGTGGCGGTCGTACTTGATGTGCTGGCCGAGCTTCTTGCGTGCCGCATCTTCCAGCCAGGGCTTGAGGCGCTGCAGCACCTCGGCCAGCGGCAGCTGCGGCGGCACGTCCACGCCCTCGTGCGCCAGCGGCACGTAGGCGGCGGCGCCCGGCTCCACGCTGAAACTGATGCCCACGAGCCGCGCCTGCTGCTCATCGAGCGAGGTGGTCTCGGTATCGAAGGCGACGAGCGGCGCGGCCATGAGCCTGGCGATCCAGGCGTCGAGTTCTTCCCAGGTCAGCACCACGTCGTAGTCCACATCGCGTTGCTGCGCCTGCGTCCCGGCATGGCTGGCCTGTTCGTCGGCGAACAGATCGCCCGCCGCCGGCGCGGGCGCCGCCCCGGCGTCGAGCTGGCGCGCCAGGCTCTTGAAACCGAATTTTGAATAAAAATGCCTTAAATCGCCCGTCTGTTCTGCGCCAACAGCTATCGAATCAAAAGCGGGCAGACTGGGCACGTCACGCGTCAGGTCACAGTCGGTACGCATGGTCACGAGACGTCTGCCCGTGGGCAGCCAATCGAGCGCGGCGCGCAGGTTCTCGCCGGCCGCGCCCTTGACCTCGCCCGCGCGCGCCACCAGCGCGTCCAGCGAACCGTACTCCAGCAGCCATTTGGCCGCCGTCTTGGGGCCCACCTTGGTGACGCCGGGCACGTTGTCCACCGCGTCGCCCACCAGCGTCTGGAAGTCGATCATGAGCTGAGGCGGCACGCCGAACTCGCTCGTCACCCCGGCCACGTCGCGGCGCTTGCCGTTCATGGTGTCGATGATGGTGACGTGTTCGTTCACGAGCTGGCTCAAATCCTTGTCGCCGCTGGAGACGATGACCTGCAGGCCCTGCGCCGCCGCCTGCGTGGCGAGCGTCGCGATCACGTCGTCGGCCTCCACGCCCGGCACGCTCAGCACCGGCCAGCCCAAGAGGCGCACCACCTCGTGGATGGGCTCGATCTGCGCGCGCAGGTCGTCGGGCATGGGCGAGCGGTTGGCCTTGTACTCGGGGTAGATACCGTCGCGAAAGGTCGGGCCGTGCGCGTCGAACACGCAGGCGGCGTAGGCGGCGGCGTGCTCTTTTTTCAGCGCATGCAGCATGTTGATCATGCCGCGGATCGCACCCGTGGGCGGGCTCGCCGGGTCGCCGGGCACGGCGCGCAGGTCGGGCATGGCGTGGTAGGCGCGGTACAGGTAGCTGGAGCCATCGACCAGCAGCAGAAGCGGGGTGTCACTCATGCGCGGATTGTGCCTATGGAAACTTTTACGATCGACACTTGCACGGAGACCCCATGAAGACCCTCAAACGCATCCTGCTGGCGCTGCTCGCCCTCATCCTCGTCGCCGGGACGATCGGCTGGTTCAGCCTGGACAAGGAAACCCGCGGTCTGCTCAAGACCTTTCCGACCAACCGCGATCTGCTGTTCTGGAACCAGGCGCAGCGCGACGCGGCCTTCCGGGCGCTGGACCGGATTTCGCTGCTCGCCAAGTGGCACACGGTCCAGCCCTCGGCCACGCCACGGCCGCTGCCCGAGGGCAAGCCGCTCAAGCTCGACTTCGACCTCGACGCCTACATGGCGCACCAGCACAGCGCCGCCGTGCTGATCCTGCAGGACGGCAAGCTGCGCCTGGAGCGCTACGGCCTGGGCTTCGACGCGAGCGGGCGCTGGACGAGTTTCTCGGTGGCCAAGTCCTTCACCTCGACGCTGGTGGGCGCGGCGCTCAAGGACGGCCTGATCAAGAGCATGGACGACAAGGTGAGCGACTACCTCACCGACATGAAGGGCTCGGCCTACGACGACGTGACCGTGAGGCAGTTGCTCACCATGACCTCGGGCGTCAAGTGGAACGAGGACTACGGCGACCCCCATTCCGACGTCGCGCGCTTCAACAACCACGTGCCCGAACCCGGCGTGGACGCACTCGTGAGCTACATGCGCAAGCTCCCGCGCGCCGCGCCGCCCGGCGAGCGCTGGAACTACAGCACGGGCGAGACCAACCTCGTGGGCGTGATGCTGATGGCGGCGATCAAGAAACCGCTGGCGCAATACCTGCAGGAAAAGATCTGGCAGCCCGCGGGCATGCAGCAGCAGGCCACCTGGCTGCTGTCGAAAACCGGCAAGGAAATCAGCGGCTGCTGCCTGCAGGCGGCCTCGCGCGACTTCGCGCGCATGGGGCAGTTCATCCTGGAGGGCGCGATGGTCCAGGGCCAGAGCATCGTGCCCGATGGCTGGCTGCGCGCCGCCACCACCAAACGGGCCGACATCGGCGACCCCGGTCACGGCTACGGCTACCAGTGGTGGACGTACGACGACGGCAGCTTCGCCGCGCGCGGCATCTTCGGCCAGGGCATCTTCATCGACCCGGCGCGCCAGCTCGTGATCGCCACCAACGCCGACTGGCCCAGCGCCAGCGGCGCCGAATTCAAGGCCGAGCGCGAGGCCTTCTACCAGGTCGTGCGCAAGGCGGTGGACAGCGAGGCGGCCGGACGCTGAGGGCGGCGCCGCCGCCTACAATCGCTGTCACCATGCGCGCCCTTCTCCTTCTTGCCCTCGCCACTCTCGCCAGCACCGCGGTGCTGGCGCAGAATCCTGCTCAAAACGCCTCCAACACGGCGTCCGACAAGGGCAGCCAGCTCCCGCAACAAGAGCAAGTGGAGAGAGACCACGGCCAGCGCATCGAGCGCATCGTCGTGGAAGACGCGGGCAGCCGCGTGGATGAGTTGCGCGTGGGCGGAGAAACGAAGTCCATCACCGTGCAACCCAAGGTCGGGGGCGACGTGCCCTCCTACCAGGTGCGCCCGAACGATGGCGCGCGCGTGTGGAACCTCGGCCACTTCTGAGCTCGCGCCACCCGACCCGTCCGGCTGCGCCGCGCCCGTTCCATGGCCGTTTTCACGCCCGTCTCCGAAGCCGAGGCCAGCCGCCTGCTGGGTGAGCTGCGTCTGGGCTCGCTCGTGGAGCTGCGCGGCATCCAGGGCGGCATCGAAAACACCAACTACTTCCTCACCAGCACCGAGGGGCAGTACGTGCTCACGCTGTTCGAGCGCCTCACGGCCGCGCAGCTGCCGTTTTACCTGCACCTGATGAAGCATCTGGCGCACGCGGGCATTCCGGTGCCCGATCCGCAGAGCGACGCGCAGGGCGACATCCTCTTCACCCTGGCCGGCAAGCCGGCCGCGCTGGCCACGCGACTGGCGGGCAGCAGCCAGCTCGCGCCCACCGAGCGGCATTGCGCGGCGCTGGGCAGCATGCTGGCGCGCATGCACCTGGCCGGGCTGGACTACGAGCGCGAGCAGCCCAATCTGCGGGGCCTCGCGTGGTGGAACGACACGGCCCCGCTGGTCCTGCCACACCTGAACGACACGCAGGCCCAGCTGCTGCAGGCCGAACTGGCCTACCAGAACCACGTCGCGCAAAGCTCGGGCTACGCGGCCCTGCCGCGCGGGCCGGTGCATGCCGACCTGTTTCGCGACAACGTGCTGTTCGATGGCGAGGTGCTCACGGGCATCTTCGACTTCTACTTTGCCGGTGTCGACACCTGGCTCTTCGACCTTGCGGTGGCGCTCAACGACTGGTGCATCGACCTGAGCACGGGGCGACACGATGCGGCCCGCTTCGACGCGCTGCTCGCGGCCTACCAGCGCGTGCGCCCGCTCACCGCGCACGAGCGGCCCCTGCTCGCCGCCATGCTGCGCGCGGGCGCTCTGCGGTTCTGGATGTCGCGGCTGTGGGATTTCCACCTGCCGCGCGACGCCCAGATGCTCCAGCCCCACGACCCGACGCACTTCGAGCGCGTGCTGCGCGAGCGCGTGATGCATCCGATACGGCTGTAGTGCCGACAGGCGGCCCCGGCGGGTGCGCTGGGTTACAGTCGCCGCGCCCCGACCGATTTCATCGCATGAAACTTCAACTCGTTCCCGCACGCACCGGCCTTCTCTGGGTGCGCCTTGGCGCGCGCGTGTTCTGGCGCCAGCCCATGGCGCTGACCGCGCTGTTCTTCCTGTGCATGGGCTGCATCTCGGTGGTGACCCTGCTGCCCATCGTGGGCACGGTGCTGGCGCTGGCGATGATCCCGTTCGTCACGCTCCTGATGATGGTGGCGGCCGCGCAAACGCACCTGGGCAAGCAGCCCGTCCCGGCGCTGCTGATGGCGGCGCTGCGCAGCGGCCGCGAACGCGCGCGCGACCTGGTGGTGCTGGGGCTGCTCTACGCCGGGTGCTTTCTGCTGGTGCTCGCGCTGTCGGCGCTGATCGATGGCGGCGAATTCGCCCGCGTGTACATGGGCACGGCCCAGTTGACCCGGGAAATGGCCGAATCCCCGGAATTCGAAACCGCGATGTGGCTGTCGGTGCTCCTGTACCTGCCGCTGTCGCTGCTGTTCTGGCATGCGCCCGGCCTCGTGCACTGGTGGGGCGTGCCGCCCCTGAAGGCCATGTTCTTCAGCCTCATCGCCTGCCTGCGCAACCTCGGCGCGTTCACCGTCTACGGCCTGGGCTGGGCGGGCGTGTTCATGGCAACCGGCATCGTGGTGAGCCTGGTGCTCACCGTGGCGAGCGAGCTGGGCATGGGCACGGGAATGATCACGAGCCTGCTGGTGACCACGGCCATCGCGCTCGCCGCGATGTTCTTCTGCTCGGTGGTGTTCAGCTTTCGCGATTGCTTCGAGCCGCCCGACGCGCCCACCAACGCCACGCCCGACTGAAGCGCCGCGGGCGGTGCGCGGGCGGGCACGCCCACGGGCACCTGCGTGTCAACCGCCCGTCATACACCCGTCACATCGGCTTCCTAGGATCAGGTTGAAGAAAACAGCCGCGGCTGCTTTTCTTTTCATCCGCGCGCCCCGGCACCCTTCGGCGCCGGGCCTTGCCGGACATTCCACATCCTTCAGGAAAGCCCATGCCCCACACTCCCCTGATCACCCGCCGCAAGACGCTGCGACTGCTGACCAGCATGCCACTGCTGCCTCTGGGCGCCGGAGCCTCCTCCGCCGGCCTGCTGGCCGCATGCGGCGGCAGCGACAACGGCGGCGCGCTCACGTTCAAGTCGGCCAGCTTCACGGCCATGGCGGCGCCCACGCTGGCCCATCCGCCCGCCATGGCCACCACGGCCGTCGGCTCTGCGCTCAAGGTCACGTACGACGACGACTCCACGCAGACATTCACGCTGGCCTACCAGCCCTTCTTCATCACGGGCGACATGGTCGCCGACGGCAAGGGCGGCAAGCTGCTGGCCGGCGGCTATTACGACATCCACAACCAGCCCCTGATCGACGCCACCGTGCCCGGCCAGGAGCGCCAGTTCTTCTCCGACTCGCCCGACGGCACCTCGCTGCTCACCGTGCCCGGCGCCAAGGTGGAGGGCGTCAAGGGCAAACCCGTGTTCGCCGTGGTGCAGTTCGAGTACACCACCTGGGCGCAGGACGGCAAGACCGACATGTACGGCAAGCTGCCTTCGCCGGTCGCCGTGCTCACGCTGGACCAGGACGAGAAGACCGGCAGGCTTTCGCTGGTCAAGTACCACAACGTGGACACGTCGTCCGTCAACGGCCTGTGGATCACCTGCGGCGCCAGCCTCTCGCCCTGGGGCACGCACCTGTCGAGCGAGGAGTACGAACCCGACGCCTTCAGCATCGCCAGCAACACCATGTTCAAGGCCTACAGCCAGAACCTGTACGGCGACGCCACCAAGGCCAACCCCTACCACTACGGCCACATGCCGGAAGTGACCGTCCACGTGGACGGCACCGCCTCCATCAAGAAGCACTACTGCATGGGCCGCATCTCGCACGAGCTGGTGCAGGTCATGCCCGACCAGCGCACCACGCTGATGGGCGACGACGCCACCAACAGCGCCTATTTCGTGTTCGTCGCCGACAAGGAGAAAGATCTGTCCTCGGGCTCGCTCTACGTGGCCAAGGTGGGCGGCAGCACCGATTTCACCAAGATCGGCTCCCCCGCGGCTGCGCTGACCTGGATCAAGCTCGGCTCCGCCACCAGCGCTGAAATCCGTGCCCTGGTCGATGGCGGCATCCAGCCCGTCGACATCATGGACGTGAAACCGAGCGACCCTGCCGATGCCAGGTACACCAGGATCGTCGCCAACGGCAAGACCGAGTGGATCAAGATCATGCCGGGCATGGAAAAGGCCGCCGCCTTCCTGGAAACGCACCGCTACGCCGCCTTCGTGGGTGCCAGCATGGGCTTCAGCAAGATGGAAGGCACGACCGTCAATGCCAGGGACAAGGTGGCGTACTCCGCCTTGCAGAACATAGAGAAATCGATGGTCGCCGGCGACAAGGCGAACGTCCCGGGCAACGGCATTTCGGTGCCCAGGCAGCTCAAGGCGGGCGGCGTCATGGCGCTGAACCTCAAGGGCGGGCTCAAGGACACGGCGGGCGCCGTCATCGCCAGCGACTGGATGCCGGTGGACATCGCGCCGCTGCTGCTGGGCGAAGACCTGCTCGACACCGACGGCAAGACCTTCAAGCCCGACGCACTGGGCAACACCGCCAATCCCGACAAGATGGCCAACCCGGACAACCTCAAGTTCTCGGAGAAGCTGCGCACCCTGTTCATCGGCGAGGACAGCAGCCAGCACGTGAACAACTTCCTGTGGGCCTACAACGTGGACACCCGGCAGCTCGCGCGCCTCATGTCCATCCCCGCGGGCGGCGAGTCCACCGGCCTGCACGCCGTCGATGAGATCAACGGCTGGACCTACATCATGAGCAACTTCCAGCACCCCGGTGACTGGGGTGGCATCCACAAGACGGTGCAGGATACGCTGGAGCCGCTGCTCAAGGCCAACTACAAGGGCAAGTCCGGCGCTGCCGTGGGTTACCTCACGGGCACGGCGTCGCAGATGCGTCTGCAGGAATGAGCGGCGCTCGTCAGGCGCGAGCGTGGGCACCGGACGGGGCGCCGCGGCGGTGACCCGGAAAACATGATCTTCATGGCCGTTTCGACCGCCGGTCACGCCAGCGCCGCGCCTGGTGCAGCCGATCGCCCCACCAGCGCAGCAGCCCGTAGGACAGCTGCACCTTCTCGTTGCCCACGGGCTCATCGGGCGAGGCCACGATCCAGGCCGATTTGGCGTAGGCCAGATGCTGCGCCGGATAGACGCTGCGGTGCCCGATCACGAGGTAGGCCGCCGCGCACGCCCCGGCCACATACCAGATGGAGCCCGCGCCAAACAGCTCCACGCCCATGATGAGCGCGGCCACCGGCGTGTTCGATGCCGCCGCGACCACCGCCACCAGACCCACGGCCGCGCCTTGCGCCGGAGCCAGGCCCAGCAGCGGCGCGCACGCGCCGCCCGCGACGGCGCCGATCACGAACTGCGGCGTGACGATGCCGCCGTAAAACCCCGAGCCCAGCGTCAGCGCCACCAGCAGCGCCTTCCACAGAAAGCCCAGCACGGGCACGCTCTCGCCCGCCAGGGCGCGGTCCATGACGGGCAGCGACAGGCCCAGAAAGTCCGTGGGCGCCACCAGCACCAGCGCGGCAACCAACACGCCGCCCAGCAGGGGCGCCAGCGGCGGCCACAGCCCGGTGCGCCAATGCAGCCAGGCGAAGGCCGTGCGCACGCCGCGATGCAGCTCGACGAACACCAGCGCCGCCAGGCCGCAGAGCACGCCCACGAGCACCGTCTTGAGAAACAACAGCAGCGTGAAGCGCGCGTCGAACCCGATCGAAAACTCGGGGTACGGCACGCCCCACCAGCGGCTCACGACAAAGGCGGTCACGCCCGCCACGATGCCGGGAAAGAGAAAGTCGTGCCGGATGCGTCCGATCGCCAGCATCTCCACACCGTAGATCGCCCCCGCGATGGGCGTGCCGAACACGCTGGCAAAGCCTGCGCTCACGCCGCACGCGACGAGCCGCTTGCGCAGCTCGGCATTGAGCCTGAGCGCCTGCCCCATCCCGGCCGCCACGCTCGCGCCGATGTGCGAGCACGGCCCCTCCTTGCCGGCTGAGCCGCCGCAGCCCAGTGTGATGAGCGCCGCCACGGGCTTGACCCAGAGCGTGGTGATGGGCATGCGCCCGGCCTGTTCATTGACCGCGACGATGGGCTCGTCGTTCAAGTCGCCGCGGCGCTTTTCCCACGCGTAGTGCAGCAGCAGCCCATTGGCCAGGCCCCCCAGCGGCAGCAGCAGTGCCAGCACCCACCAGGGCGCGTCGTACACCCGCCCCTCGGTCATGAACAAGGCCCCGAGAAAGAGGCTGCAGCCCGTGCCCACGAGCGCGCCCGTGGCCATCGCCAGCACCAGCCACTGCACCACCGTGCCCAGCATCACGAGCGGCTCGAAAGGGGAGAGGCGGCGCACGTCAGCCCTACTCGATCACTGTGAGCCTGGCCACCGCCAGCGCCAGCCACTTGGTGCCGTGGCGCCCGAATGCCACCTGTGCGCGCGCATCATCGCCGGCGCCTTCCACGGCCAGCACCTTGCCTTCACCGAACTTGGCGTGAAAGACCCGCACGCCCTGGGAAATGCCGTGCGCGGGTGGCTCCTTGCGCGTCGGTGCGCCCCCTGCCCCCAAGGCTGAAAGATCAATGCCAAATCCGCCTGCAGCGCCTGACTGCCGGGCGTAAGCAGCTTCTCTATCGGGAGCAGACAGCCCCAGCATGTTGCGCCGTGGCGTGAGGCGCTTGAGCGCGCCTTCGGGCAGTTCATCGAAAAAGCGGCTCGCGACGTTGTAGCGCGTCTGCCCGTGCAGCATGCGCACCTGCGCGTGGCTCAGGTACAGGCGCTTTCGCGCGCGGGTGATGGCCACGTACATCAGGCGGCGCTCTTCCTCCAGGCCATCGCGGTCGCTCATCGCGTTCTCGTGCGGAAACAGACCTTCTTCGAGCCCGCAGATGAAGACCGCATCGAACTCCAGCCCCTTGCTCGCGTGCACGGTCATGAGCTGCACCGCGTCCTGCCCGGCCTGCGCCTGGTTGTCGCCCGCCTCCAGCGCCGCGTGCGTGAGAAAGGCCACGAGCGGCGAGAGCGTCTCGCCCGTGGGCTCGTCGATCACCGTGCCATCCATGGGCACGTCCGGATTCAGCCCCTGACTCGCCGGGCTCTGGCTGAGCGTGGCCATCTGCTCATCGAGCGGCAACGCCACCGCGTCGCGGCCAAAGCCCTCCTGCATCACGAAGCTCTCGGCCGCGCTCACCAGCTCCTGCAGGTTTTCCAGCCGGTCCTCGCCCTCCTTGTCCTGGCGGTAGTGCGCGGCCAGGCCACTTTCATCGATGACCTGCTCGATGATGGCGCGCAGCGTCTGCCCCTGGCTGCGCTCGCGCATCACGTCGATCAGAGCGACGAAGCCGCCGAGCTTCGCGCCCGCGCTGCCCGGCACGCTGCTCACCGCATCCCAGAGCGAGCAGCCGCTGGCGCGCGCGCTGTCCTGCAAGGTCTCCAGCGTGCGCGCGCCGATGCCGCGCGGCGGAAAGTTCACCACGCGGGCAAAGCTGGTGTCATCGTGCGGGTTCTCCAGCAGGCGCAGGTAGGCCAGCGCATGCTTGATCTCGGCGCGCTCGAAAAAGCGCAGGCCGCCATAGACGCGGTAGGGCACGCCCGCATTGAAGAGCTGGGATTCGAGGACCCGGCTTTGCGCATTGCTGCGGTAGAGCACCGCGATCTGCTGGCGCGCCATGCCGCCCGCCGCCAGCGCACGGACTTCATCGACCAGCCAGCGCGCCTCCATCAGGTCGCTCTCGGCCTCGTGGATGCGCACCGGCTCGCCCGGCCCCTGCTCGGTGCGCAGGTTCTTGCCCAGGCGCCGGCTGTTGTGCGCGATCAGCGCGTTGGCGCTGTCCAGGATGTTGGAGTAGGAGCGGTAGTTCTGCTCCAGCTTGATCTGCCGGCCCACGCCGAACTCGCGCACGAAGTCCTGCATGTTGCCCACGCGCGCGCCGCGAAAGGCGTAGATGCTCTGGTCGTCGTCGCCCACGGCCATCACGCTGCCCTGGGTCACCAGCCGCCCATCGACCACGTCGCCCGCGAGCTGCTTGAGCCACAGGTATTGCAGGCGGTTGGTGTCCTGGAATTCATCGACCAGGATGTGCGCGAAGCGCCGCTGGTAGTGCGCGCGGACGGGGTCATTGTCGCGCAGCAACTCGTACGAGCGCAGCAGCAGCTCGGCGAAATCGACCACGCCCTCGCGCTGGCACTGCGCCTCGTAGAGCTGGTAAAGCTCCACGCGCTTTTTCGTCTCTTCATTGGGCGCGGGCACGCCCGCCGGGCGCAGCCCCTCTTCCTTGCAGCCATTGATGAACCACGCGACCTGCTTGGGCGGGTGGCGCTCTTCGTCGACGTTGTACGCCTTGAGCAGGCGCTTGACGGCCGAAAGCTGGTCCTGCGCATCCAGGATCTGGAAAGTCTGCGGCAGATCGACCAGCTTGTGGTGCGCGCGCAGCATGCGGTTGCAAAGACCGTGGAAGGTGCCGATCCACATGCCGCGCACGCTGATCGGCAGCATCGCGGCGAGGCGCGTGAGCATCTCCTTCGCGGCCTTGTTGGTGAAGGTGACGGCCAAGATGCCGCCGGGCGACGCCTGCCCGGTCTGCAGCAGCCAGGCGATGCGCGTGGTGAGCACGCGCGTCTTGCCCGAACCTGCGCCGGCAAGAATCAGCGCATGGCCCGCGGGCAGCGTGACGGCAGCGAGCTGCTCGGGGTTGAGGTGGGCGAGCAAGGGCGCGGCAGCAGCCGGCACGGACGAATCAGGAAACATCCGGGCATTGTAAAAATGCCCGGATGCTCCCGTGTCAGATGGACGCTACGTGACGCAACAGGTGCTTCTGAACCTTGCCGCTGGGCGTGCAGGGCAGTTCGGCGCGAAACTCGTAGATGCGCGGAATCTTGTAGCGCGCCAGGCGCGGCTCCAAGAACTGCTTGAGTTCATCTTCCCGCAGCGCCACACCCGGCTTGGGCACGACGATGGCCGTCACCGTCTCGCCCCAGTCCGGATGCGGACGGCCAATGATGGCCACTTGTGCCACATCGGGATGCCCCGAGAGCGCGTCTTCGACTTCCCTGGAGTAGACGTTCTCGCCGCCGGTCACGATCATGTCGCGCATGCGATCGACGATGAACATGTAACCCTCTTCGTCGATGCGCGCCAGATCGCCGCTGCGATACCAGCCGTCCTCGGTAAACGCCGCCGCGGTGGCCTGAGGGTCGTCCAGATAGCCCTGCATCATTGGCGCGCTGCGCAGGTGGATCTCGCCCACTTCCCCCGCCGCGCACAAGCGGCCATCGGGACGGCGCAGTTGCAGCAGTACGCCGGGGTTGCCACAACGGCCGATGGAGCCCGCCTTGCGCTCGGCCTCCTCGGGATAGAGCACCGCGCCCAGGGGCCCCGATTCGGTCATGCCATAAACCTGCATCAGGCGGCTGGTACGGTAACCCGCCATCAGGCGCCGGGTGTTGTCGGCACTCAGCGGCCCGCCACCACAGGCCCACATGCGCATTGCGCCGAAGTCATATTCACCTATGCCCGCCACCACCTGCAGCGGCGCGAGCAAGGCGATTGGCGCGCCGAAGGTGAAGGTGATGCGCTCGCGCACCAGCGCGTCGGCAAACGCCTGCGGCGTGTATTCGCGCAGCAGGACATTGGCGGCGCCAATCAGCAGCGCGCCCAGGAACCAGTTGTTGAGCGGTGACGAATGCCAGATGGGCATGGCCGTGAGCACCCGGTCCGATGGCGTGAGCGAGACCGATGCCGCCGCGCACACCGCGGTCTGGAACAGATTGGCGTGGTTGTGCAGGCAGCCCTTGGGCCGGCCCGTGGTGCCCGAGGTGTAGAGGACCTCGGCCAGGACATCGCCCGCCGGCGCGGGATGCTCATCCCCATACGGCTCGGCCTGAGCCATCAGCGCATCGAGCGACGCCCAGCCCTCGGCGTCGCCCGCCGTCGCGAGCCAACGCACCCCGGTCTGCACGCGCCGCGCCACGGGCGCGAGGGCGGCGTCGACCACGGCCACGCGCGCGCCGCTGTGTTGCAGCACGTACTGCACCTCCGGCGCCTGCAGCTTGTGGTTCACCGGCACCACGGCCGCGCCCAGGCGCCACGCGCCGAAGAGCGCAAACACGAACCCCGGCGTGTTCAGCGTGAAGATGGCGATGCGCTCGCCCGCCACCACGCCCACGCCGGCCAGCACGCGCGCCGCGCGGCGCGTCTGCTCGGCCAGTTGCGCGTAAGTCCAGTCGCGCCCTTCGGCGCGCAAGGCCAGCTCATGGCCTCGGGTGCGTGCGTGCTGGTCCAGCACCGAAACGAAATCGATCATCTTGACGGGTCTCCTTGCATGAAAATCCCTTTCAGGCACTCACTCGACCCAGGCTTCACGCAACAGCGCCGCCGGATCGCTGGTACCGCAGTTGGCGCCCAGCACCATGCCCCAGTCGCCGCCGAAGCGGCTGGCGACGAAGGCCGTGGCGGCCTGCGCGCTCGCATGGCGCAGCATGAGGGCGGCCTGCGCCACCAGCACCAGCTCCTGCGCGAACCAGCGCGCGCGCCGCGCCAGTTGCTCGGGGTCGCGCAAGGCGGCCTGCAGACCATCGAGGCGTGCTGCCACGCGCGGCTCGGCGCCCAGTTGCGCGCGCAGATCCTGCAGCAGCTGCAACGCCGCCTGCGGCTCGCGCGAGACGGCGCGCAGCACATCCAGGCACATCACGTTGCCCGAACCCTCCCAGATCGAATTGACCGGCGCCTGCCTGAAGAGCCGCCCCATGGGGCCGGTTTCCACGTAGCCATTGCCGCCAAAGACTTCCATCGCCTCGCCCGTGAAGGCCACCGAGCGCTTGCAGTTCCAGAACTTGGCCGCCGGGGTGAGGATGCGCCGCCACGTCACGTCGGCGGCTTCATCGCTGCCATGGCGCTCGGCCAGATCCATCGCCAGCAGGAGCGCGGCCTGCGCCTCCAGCGCCATGTCGGCCAGCAGGACGGTCATGGCCGGCTGGTCCGCCAGCGCCTTGCCGAACGCAAAGCGGTGGCGCGCATGGTGCAGCGCCTGCACCAGCGCCTGGCGCATCAGGCCCGCACCCGCAAGCGCGCAGTCGAGGCGCGTCTGGCTGGCCATCTCCACCGTCGTGGCGATGCCGCGCCCGAGCTCGCCCACGCGCACGCCCCAGGCGTCATGGAATTCCACCTCGCCGCTGCCGTTGGAGCGGTCGCCCACCTTGTCCTTCAGGCGCAGGATGTGCACGCCGTTCTTCGTGCCATCCGGGCGCCAGCGCGGCACGAAAAAGCACGTCAGGCCACCCTCGAAGGCGTTGGCCAGCACCAGATGCCCATCGCACATGGGCGCCGAGAAGAACCATTTGTGGCCGTTGATCAGGTATTCATCGCCCCAGGCGCCGCTGCCGGCGGCCACGGCCGTGGTGGTGTTGGTGCGCAGGTCGCTGCCGCCCTGCTTCTCGGTCATGCCCATGCCGATGGTGAGTGCGGGCTTGTCCAGGAAAACCACGTCACGCGCGTCGTATTCGCTGCAAGCGAGCTTGGATTCGAGCTGAGCCCAGAGCGGGGCGTTCTTTCTCAACAGGGGAATGCTCGCCTTGGTCATCGTGCTCGGGCAGGTGGAGCCGGCCTCGACCTGGCAGTGCATGTAGATCGACGCGCCATACGCCACCCAGGCCGAGGGCCGCGCATCGAACATCGGCAGGTTGCAGATGCCGTTGCGCCGGGCGATGGCCATCATGCGGTGCCACGCCGGGTGAAAGCGCACCTCGTCGATGCGCGCGCCCATCGGGGAATAGATGTGCAGCTCGGGCAGGTGCGTATTGGCCTCTTCCCCCGCGCGCAAGGTGTCGGCCGCGCCATACTCGGCACCCTGGCGCACGAGTTCCTGCGTGCGCCAGGTCGCGTCGCCGCGCTGCACCGCGGCCTGCAGCAGCGGGTCGCTGGTGTAGAGGTTGTAGTCTTTGAGTTCCGGCACCTGATTGTCCGGGTGGATTCCCAACATGCGCTTCTCCTGTGATGCCACCCGGTCCCGGCCCGGATGGCGGTTTTGTTCAAGCTCCGGCCGGTCCGCGGGAGGCCCCCACAAACCCGTCGGCAACACAGAAAAATTCTAGGCGGCACAGTCACGAAACATGTTCGGATTCGACGGTCCATGAAACCCTCCAGAACCTCCCCTGCCACGGCCGCGCGCAAACGCGCGCCAGCCGCCGCGCCGGGCACGCGCCGCAGGCCGCGACAGGAGCGCGCACGCCACACCGCGCGCGCCCTGCGCGAGGCCTTTGTTCAGGTTCTGGTGGAGCGGCGCAGCTATGCCGCCGTCACGGTGCGCGAGGTCTCGCTCGTCGCGGGCACGGCCATCGGCAGCTTCTACGATTACTACAGCAGCATGGACGATCTGGCCCGCGTGAGCCTGCACCTGCGCAGCAAGGCGCTGCTGGCGGCGCTGCGCGGCGCAGGCGCCGAGCACGAAGGCGCGCCGCTGGCCGAAATGATGCAGGCCATCGTGCGGGCCGTGCTCGCGCGCCACCAGCGCACCCCCCGGGAGTGGGCCGCGCACTACCTGCTGGAGCGTCACTTTTCCAGCCTGCAGGCCTACCTCGCGATGTACGAGCGCTTCGTGCAGGCCTGGGCGCACGCAATCGAGACCGCGAGCGACTGGCCCGAGGGGCACAGCCCGGCCACCGCCGCCCTGGGCGCGCAAACCCTCCTCTACGGTCTGGTGGCCCACGCCTGCATGGCCGCACCCGAAGGCCCGGACATGCAGGCGCTCGAGCGCATCGCCACCCGCGCCATCATCGCCTGCATGCACGCAGCGCAGGACGAGTGAGCACCACAACCCGGGCAAAAGACCTACAATCGCGCACCGGGCCCAAGTTTCTTGACGCCCGGTTTTTTGTGCCCGCGCACGGCGGGGTTCGATGAGGCCGCAGCCACCGGTCCATCCGCGAAACCGGTCTTCAGGCCAAGCGCCCCGCGCAGCCGAAATCAGTCGGCCGCGCCTACCCACAGGAGCTTGGAACCTCATGGAAATCTTCGACTACGACAACATCCTGCTGCTGCCGCGCAAGTGCCGCGTGCAAAGCCGCTCGGAATGCGACACGGGCATCGAGCTGGGCGGGCGGCGCTTTCGCCTGCCCGTGGTGCCGGCGAACATGAAAACCGTGGTGGACGAGACCATCTGCATCTGGCTCGCGCGGCACGACTATTTTTACGTGATGCACCGCTTCGACCTGGACAACGTGCAGTTCGTGCGCGACATGCGCGCGGCCGGGTGCTTCGCCTCGATCTCGCTGGGCGTCAAGCAGGCGGATCGCGACACGGTCGACCGGCTCAAGGCCGAGGGGATCGCCCCCGAATACGTCACCATCGACATCGCCCACGGCCACGCCGACAGCGTGCGCGACATGATCGGCTACCTCAAGGAACACCTGCCGCAGACCTTCGTGATCGCGGGCAACGTCGGCACGCCCGAGGCTGTGATCGACCTGGAGAACTGGGGCGCGGACGCCACCAAGGTCGGCATCGGCCCGGGTAAGGTCTGCATCACCAAGCTCAAGACCGGTTTCGGCACCGGCGGCTGGCAGCTCTCGGCGCTCAAATGGTGCGCGCGCGTGGCCACCAAGCCCATCATCGCCGACGGCGGCATCCGAAGCCACGGCGACATCGCCAAGAGCGTGCGCTTTGGCGCGACCATGGTCATGGTGGGCTCGCTCTTCGCCGGGCACGAAGAGTCTCCCGGCAAGACGGTGGAAGTGGACGGCGAACTCTACAAGGAGTACTACGGCTCCGCGAGCGACTTCAACAAGGGCGAGTACCGCCACGTCGAAGGCAAGCGCATCCTCGAGCCCATCAAGGGCAAGCTCGCCGACACGCTCACCGAAATGGAGCAGGACATCCAGAGCTCGATCAGCTATTCAGGCGGCAACAAGCTGCTGGACATCCGCAAGGTGAACTACGTGATCCTGGGCGGCGACAACGCGGGCGAACACCTGCTCATGTGAGGCCCCCCGCCCTTCGCGGGCTGGTGAACAGGATCACAGGCGCAGCAGGTTGACCGCCATCTGGTGCACCTCGCCGCCCGGGTCGGCCAGGGACTCCACGATGCTGTAGTGGTGCATGCCCGGCAGCACGTCGGCGCGCAGCGCGTAGTGCGAGCCCCAGGCCTGCCGCATCAGGCCGCACTGACGCTTGAATTCCTCGCTCTCGTTGCCGCCCACAACGCAGTGCAGGTGTGCCTCCCGGGGCGCGGGCAGCAGCGCCGGACTCAGACGCATCACCTGCTGCCCGGTCAGGTGCAGATCCCGCTGCAGGAAGGGCGTGCGCCTGATGGGCGTGAGGTCGTACACACCGGAAATCGCCAGAGCCTTGCGCACCAGCACGGCGGGCAGGCGCCGGGAGAGTAGCGGCCAGGCGCTCGCCAGCAGCAACGCCGCCAGGTGCCCTCCCGCCGAGTGCCCCACGAGCGTGATATTCCCGGGGTTGCCGCCATAGTCGGCCACATGCGTCCAGAGCCACGCCAGGGCCTGCTCCAGCTGACGCACGATGAAAGGCAGGGTGACGGGCTGCCCGGCCGTGCCCGGACACAGCGCGTAGTTCACCATGACGACACAGGCGCCCCGGGCGACGAAGGCGGGTGCCACGAAGGAGTAGTCCGACTTGTCCAGCGAGCGCCACCATCCGCCGTGCACGAACACGAGCACGGGCGCGCGCTGCGGCTCGCCCGGGAAAATGTCCAGCCGCTCGCTGGACCGCTGGCCATAGGGCACGTCGAGGTGGCAGGTCGATGCGGCGCGCGCGGTGGCCGAATCGCTGGCCCAGCGCTGCAGAATCTCCACGTGCCCGGGCACTGCGGCGCGCGCGTTGTACATGCGCTCCAGCCACGCGGGGTCACCATGGATCGCATCCGGCATCAGGCAGTCTCCTCAAAATCATCGCCCGGAATCACCAAAATTTGGTGCATAATTCCGCTCTCAGCGTTTGAAGCGCTCGGGCTCTTAGCTCAGTTGGTAGAGCAGCGGACTCTTAATCCGTTTGTCGTAGGTTCGATCCCTACAGGGCCCACCAGAACACATCTCACCCGCCAAGCATAGTGCCATGGCGGGTTTTTTGTTTCATCGCCCGGCGAGAAAATGTCGCCAGCCGATGTACAAACCTTGCGGACACGCCTTGCACTTGGCGCGTCAGAAAGCCCGTTCATGCATTCCAACGCCCCCGTGACCTGGCGCGGCCCGAGGTGGGTGCTTTCCGTGCTGCTGGCGCTGCTGGGCATGCTCGGGCCGTTTGCCATCGACACCTACCTGCCCGCGTTCTCGGCCATCGCACGCGGCCTGGACGCCACGCCCCTGGAGATGCAGCAAACGCTCTCCGCCTATCTGTTCGCATTCGCCTTCATGGCACTGTTCCACGGCTCCTTGTCCGACAGCTTCGGGCGCCGCCCCATCGTGCTGTGGAGCCTGTCCATCTTCACGCTCGCCTCGGCCGGCTGCGCCCTCGCACCCAGCAGCGGCTGGCTGATTTTCTTTCGCGCGGTGCAAGGCCTCTCGGCCGGGGGCGGCATCGTCGTCTCGCGCGCGGTCATCCGCGACCTGTTCGCTCCCGCGCAGGCCCAGCGCGTCATGAGCCAGGTCACGATCTTCTTCGGCATCGCGCCAGCGATCGCTCCGATGATGGGCGGGTGGCTCTCCGAGCATCTGCCCTGGCAGAGCGTGTTCTGGTTTCTCACCATCGTCGCGGTGCTGCTGCTGGCCACCATCTGGCAGGCGCTTCCCGAATCCCTGCCGCCGCAGCGGCGCCAGCCGCTGCGCCTTGTGCCCCTGTTGCAGGGTTACTGGGAGCTGATCGCCAATCCGCGCTTCATTTTGCTGGCACTGGCCAGCGGCGTGCCGTTCAACGGCATGTTCCTCTACATCCTCGCGGCGCCCGCCTTCCTGGGCGAGCACCTGCACCTGCAGCCCGGCCAGTTCTTCTGGTTCTTCCTTCTGAACATCGGCGGCATCATGGGCGGCGCCTGGATCAGCGGGCGCATGGCGGGGCGCGTACTGCCCAAGCACCAGATCCGCCACGGCTTCGTGATCATGGTGGCGATGGAACTCATCAACCTCGCGGCCAATCTGCTGTTCACCCCGCATGTGGCCTGGGCGCTGCTGCCGATCTGCATCTTCTCGTTCGGCTGGGCGCTGATGGTGCCGGTGATCACGCTGCTGGTACTCGATCTCGTGCCCTCGCGCCGCGGCATGGCCTCGTCGCTGCAGATGTTCGTCGGCTCCACCGCCAACGGCTTCGTTGCCGGGGTGATCGCGCCACTCGTGATGCACTCCACGGTGTGGCTGGCCGTGGCGTCGCTGCTGCTGATGCTCGTCGGCCTGCTGGCCTGGATCTACCTGCACCGGCGCTGGCCCGAGATCGGGCGCCATTTCGTCTGAAGGCGCCGGAGCGCAGCCTCAGCGCTGGCGCCGGTTGACTTCCTGCGCCTCGTAATAGCGTGCCTTGGAGGTATACATGGCCTGATCGGCGCGATGAACCACCGCCTCGAGCGATTCGCCCTCGTGCGCCACCGCCGTTCCCATGGCCAGACTCAGCGGCTGGCCCGGGTAGTACTGGTTGTTCAGCTCCTGCAGGCTGACCACGCGCTCCAGCAAGGCCTGCGTCATGCGCTCATCCGCATCGGGCAGCAGCACGCAAAACTCATCGCCTCCGATACGTGCCGCGCACCCGGGCAGGGTATCGACCGCCTTGGCGAGCACCTCGCCGGCGCGGCGCAGCACCGCATCGCCCGCCGCATGGCCCTGTTCGTCATTCAAGGCCTTCAGGCCGTTGAGATCCACCGCGATCACCGCCACCGGCCACGGCCCCTTGCGCGTGAGACGGTTGAGCTCCTCGATGTAGTACGCCCGGTTGCGCAGCCCCGTGAGCACATCGTGCTTGCCCAGGTATTCGAGATACGCCTCGGCCTTCTTGCGGGCGGTGATGTCCACGAGCGAGAGCAGCACCAGGCTCCAGTCGTGCAGGTGATCCTCCTGCACGGCAAACTGCATGTGAATGTTCAGCGGCGTGCCCGCGAGCGTGTAATTCACCACTTCCCGCTGCTGCAGCAAACGCCCCTCCCACAGATCGATCAACTGCTCGGCAAACGAGTCGAGCATCTCGTCGCGAAAGACCCGGTGCAGGCCCGCGAGCAACGCGTGCCGGCTCTGCGCGCCGAACATCGTGAGCGTGGTGCGATTGACGTCGATCACGCGGATCTCGCGCATGCACTGTTCGATGAACTCGGGATGCACCTTGAGAAAGGTCTTCAGGTCCACGATGCCGCGCTCGCGGATCTGGTCTAGCAGGCGCTTGACCGCGCTGAAATCCTCGACCCAGAGCGACACCGGCGAGTGCTCGAACAGCAGGCGTGCCTGGCGCTCGCTGTGCTGCAGCAGCAGACGAGCCTGCTGCTCCTGCGTGTTGTCCTCGAGCGAGACCAGCACCCGATCCCAGTTCGCCTCGTGCCCGGGCAGGATGCGCCCGCGAATGAACACATCGAGGCGCCTGCCATCGAGCGCGTAGTTCACCGTCTGGTTGGAAAACTCTTGCGCGCCATTCCACAACTGATGCACTTCGGACAAGGCGGCCTCGAACATGTCATCGCGAAAGACACGGTCCAGCGAAGCCACGAGCTTGGCCTGGTCCGCGGCGCCAAACAGGGCCAGCGAGCGCTGATTGACCTTGAGCACGCGGATCGCGCTGCCGTATTCGCGCACGCGCTCGGGGTGCTCGCGCAAAAACGCATCCACATCCGTGACCCCCTGTCCCCGCCAGCGTTCGAACAGCGCGCGCACCGCGCTGTAATCCTCCAGCCAGAGCGAGACGGGAGCCAGGTCGAACATGTGTTCGAAATCGGTGGCCGAAGACGGTGCAGTGGGCATGGCTTACTCCAGACGAGTGCGGATTATTGGCGAGAAAACCGTGCCTGAAACGCGAAGGGCCGACCATCGCTGAGCGGTGGTCGGCCCTTCGCCTGAATCGATGCGTTCAGCGCGTGCCGCGCGTACGCGCCGCAAAACCCCGCTCGGCGCGCGGGCGCTCACGCCCTGGCGCCGCCGGGCCGCTCCGGCGCATGCCGCCGGGCTGCGCACGCCCCTCGCCACGCATGGGCGGCCGCCCGTCCTCGCGCGAGCCACCCGCGCGATAACCCGCGCCCTCACGACGCGCGCCAAAGCCACCGCGCGGCCCCGCGTGCCCGCGTCCATTGCCGCCACCCGGGCGCCCAGCACGCATGGGTTGCGGCGGGCGCTGCGTGGGCTCAAGCCCCGGCACCACGGCGGTGGTGAAGGGCTGGCGCGTGAAGGCCTCGATGTCGAAAATGCGGCGACGGTCGCGGAACTCGGCGAACGTGACCGCCAGACCCTGGCGCCCCGCGCGGCCGGTGCGGCCGATGCGGTGCGTGTAGTCCTCGGCCTTCATCGGCAGTCCGAAGTTGAAGACGTGGGTGATGGTGGGCACATCGATGCCACGCGCCGCCACGTCGGTGGCCACGAGAATCTGCACCTGGCCGCGACGCAGCGCCATCAGGCGGCGGTTGCGCAGGCCCTGGCTCAGCGCGCCATGCAGGGCGACGGCGGAAAAGCCGGCCTGCTGCAAGTCCCCCGCCAGAGCATCGCACTCGATCTGGGTGCTGGCGAAGACGATGGCCTGGTCGATCTCGGCATCACGCAGCCAGTGGTCGAGCAGCGCGCGCTTGTGCTGGGCGTTGTCGGCCCAGTACAGCACCTGCTTGATGTTTTCGTGTTTTTCCTGGGGCGTATCGATCTGCAGGCGCTGCACGCCGCTGCCACCCTCGTGCATCACGCGCATGGCGAGCTGCTGGATGCGCGGCGCGAGCGTGGCCGAGAACATCATGGTCTGGCGCCGATGCGCCGTGAGGCGGTGGATTTCGGCCAGGTCGTCGGAAAAGCCGAGATCGAGCATGCGGTCGGCCTCATCGACGACAAGGAACTGCACTTCTTCGAGCCTGAGCTGGCCCGAGCGTTGCAGATCGAGCAGGCGCCCGGGCGTGGCCACGACCAGGTTGGCGTTTTGCAACTGCGCGATCTGGCGCTGATAGGGCATGCCGCCCACGACGCTGGCGATGCGCAGACCCTTGCAATGGCGCACCAGCTCGATCGCATCGTGCGCCACCTGCTGCGCCAGTTCGCGCGTGGGGCACAGCACCAGCGCGCCCGGCACCGCGGGCTGGAAATGGCGTGCCATCAAGGGGTTCTTGCGCTTCGGGCGCTTGGGCAGGGGCTGGCCACTGGCTTCGGCCTGCGCGCAGGCGCGCTCGAAGGCCTCTTGCTCGCTGGCCCTGGCCTGCACGTGCTGGGCCAGCAAGGTGTGCAGCACGGGCAGCAGGAAGGCTGCGGTCTTGCCGCTGCCGGTCTGGCTGGAGACCATCAGGTCGATGAAACCTGCGTGGTCTGCGCCGTGGCCCATCGCCAGCGGAATGGCGCGCGCCTGTACCGTGGTCGGTTCGGTGAAACCCAGGTCGGTCACGGCCTGCAGGAGCTCGGGCGCGAGGCCCAGCCTGCCGAAGCCATTTTCGGCCATGGGGGTGGAAACGGGCGCGTCAACGCCCGCAGGAAATACGGTGTTCGTCATGGTGTCAAGAGCCGCACGGCGAAGACCGCGGCGGCCATCAGTGGTTCATGAAAACATCAACCATCTGACGCGAACAGGGCGCTCGTTCAAAAGCGCCTTGGTGGATTGTTTGCGCTGGCTTGATGGCCAGCCATCCGGTGTGAGAAGGGAGATGCACAAGGCTTGCGCTTTTCTGCGCAAGTTAGCGATTATCGCACGATCAGGGTTTACCCGCAAGCGAGCCCACGCACCAGTCACACGTTCAGGAAGTGCTTGCGGTAGTGCTCGAGCTCGTCGATCGACTCATGCACGTCGGCCAGGGCCGTGTGCTTCTGCGCTTTCTTGAACGACTCCGCCACTTGCGGCTTCCAGCGCTTGGCCAGTTCCTTGAGCGTGCTCACGTCGATGTTGCGATAGTGGAAATACGCTTCCAGTTTGGGCATGTACTTGACGAGAAAACGCCGGTCCTGCCCGATGGTGTTGCCGCACATCGGCGTGCTGTTCCTGGGCACGTAGCGCTTGATGAACTTGAGGATTTCCTCTTCCGCCTGCGCTTCGCTGAGCGTGGACGCGCGCACCTTGTCGGTCAGCCCGCTCTTGCCGTGCGTGCCCTTGTTCCAGGCGTCCATGGCATCGAGCAAGGCATCGTCCTGATGGATGACCAGCACGGGCCCCTCCACACGCGGGGTGAGTTGCGGGCCGGTGACGATGATGGCGATCTCGATCAGGCGCTCTTTTTCGGGGTCCAGGCCGGACATTTCACAGTCGAGCCAGACCAGGTTCTGATCGGATTTGGCGAGCTGCGCAGGGGTGTCGGGGGTCGATTCAGTCATGGGCGCGATTGTGAACCATGCCCTAAACTTGTCGGTCTCATGCCCTCGCTTTTGTCCCCTTCGCTGCTGTTTACCTATGCCTTCACGGCGGCGCTCGTGCTGGGTCTGCTGCTCAAGGTCTGGCTGGCAAGCCGCCAGATCCGCAGCGTGGCGCGGCACCGCGCGGCCGTGCCGACCGATTTCGAGGGCCACGTCACGCCAGCCGCGCACCAGCGCGCGGCCGACTACACCATCGCCAAGACGCGTTTTGGCCTGCTGGAGCTGGCGCTCTCCAGCGCCGTGCTGCTGGGCTGGACCCTGCTGGGCGGGCTGGATGCGCTCAACCAGGCGCTGCTCGCCTGGCTGGGCGGTGGCATGGTGCAGCAGCTGGCGCTGCTGGCCTGTTTCGCGCTCATCGGCGGCGTGATCGACCTGCCACTGCAATGGTGGCAGACCTTCGTGATCGAGCAGCGCTACGGCTTCAATCAGATGCGGCCGCATCTTTGGGTGGCGGACCTCGTCAAGTCCACCCTCGTGGCGGCAGTGATCGGCCTGCCCCTGGCGGCGCTCGTGCTCTGGATCATGCAGGCGGCGGGATCGCTATGGTGGCTCTGGGCCTGGGGCGTGCTCGTGGTGTTCAATCTGTCGATGATGGTGGTCTATCCGCTCTGGATCGCGCCGCTGTTCAACCGGTTTCAGCCACTGGAAGACGAGGCCATCAAGACCCGCGTGAGCGAGCTCATGCGGCGCTGCGGTTTCACCGCCAAGGGCTTTTTCGTGATGGACGGCAGCCGGCGCAGCGCCCATGCCAACGCCTATTTCACGGGCCTGGGCCACGCCAAGCGCGTGGTGTTCTTCGACACGCTGCTCAGGCAGCTCTCGCCCGACGAGGTGCAGGCGGTGCTCGCGCACGAACTCGGGCACTTCAAGCACAGGCACGTGCTGCGCCGCATGCTGGGCGTGTTCGTGCTCAGTCTCGCGGGCCTGGCGCTGCTCGGGTGGCTGGCCACGCGCGGCTGGTTCTACACCGGCCTGGGCGTGCAGCCCAATCTCACGCTCGACGCCAGCGCACCGAACAACGCGCTCGCGCTGCTGCTCTTCATGCTGGCGGTGCCGGTGTTCACGGTGTTCATCACACCGCTTTTCGCCCAGCTTTCGCGCCGCGATGAATTCCAGGCCGATGCCTATGCAGCCCGGCAGGCGAGCCGCAGCGACCTGCGCAGCGCGCTGCTCAAGCTCTATCAGGACAATGCCTCCACGCTCACGCCCGACCCGGTCTATGCGCGGTTCTACTATTCCCACCCTCCGGCCAGCGAGCGCCTGGCGCATCTGGCCCACGCACCCTCATGACCTCCATGCTCACCAGGAAAGACTGGTCCACGCAACCACGGCGCGCGTTGTCGGCCACTGAAATCGTGGCGGAACTGACCCAGACCGGGGGCTGGACGCTCGATGGCGACGGCGCGAACGTCGCGATCACCAAGACCTACCGCTTCGCCAATTATTTCGAGACCATGGCCTTCGTGAACGCCGTGGCCTGGATCGCGCATGTACAGGATCATCACCCCGATCTGTCGGTGCACTACGACCGCTGCGTGGTGCGCCTGAACACGCACGACGTGGGAGGCATCTCGGCCACCGACATCGAGTGCGCGCACAAGATCGACGCACTGCTCACGTGACACCCACCCGCGGCCTGGTCGTGGCCGCCCATGGGCGCCACTGCGTCGTCGAAACCCCCGACGGCACGCGGCGCATCTGCCATCCGCGCGGCAAGAAGAGCCTGGCTGTCGTCGGCGACCACGTGCTCTGGCTGAGTGCGCGCCATGGCGACGGCGAAGGCACGATCGAGCAGGTGATCGAACGGCGCAATCTGCTGTACCGTCAGGACGAGGTGCGCAGCAAGTCGTTTGCCGCCAACCTGGATCAGGTGCTGATCCTGATCGCGGCCGAACCGGCGTTTTCCGAAAGCCTGCTCACGCGCGCCTTGATCGCCAGCGAGGCGGCGGGCGTCACCCCCCTGATCGCGCTCAACAAGAGCGACCTGGTTGCCCCCTTCGCCGCCGCCTGGCAGCGGCTCTGGCCCTACCGACACATGGGGGGCGAGGGTCGGGACGCGCACCACTACCGCGTGCTGGCGCTCTCCCTCAGGGAATCGAAGGACGTGGACCGGGCGATGCTGCTCGGCCTGCTCGACGGCAAGACCACGCTGGTGCTGGGCCCCTCGGGCGTGGGCAAGAGCACGCTCGTGAACCTGCTGGTGCCGGGAGCCGCCGCGCTGACCGGAGAGCTCTCGCGCGCGCTGGCGTCAGGCCGCCACACGACGACGACGACGACGCTGTACTGGCTCGACGACGAGCGGCGCAGCGCGCTCATCGACTCGCCCGGCTTTCAGTCCTTCGGGCTCAACCACATCGAAGCCACCGAACTGGCGCAGCTGATGCCGGACATCGCGGTGCACCGGGGGAGCTGCCGTTTCTACAACTGCACGCACCTGCACGAGCCCGGCTGCGCGGTGCTGGCGCAGGTGTCGGACCGGAACGAACCCGGCGCCATCAGCACGCGACGCCACCACATCTACCGAGAGCTGTTCGCCGAGCTGAATGCCAAGGAATATTGATGAAAAGCGGCTAAAACGCCCACCCATCAAGCGATTGCAGCTATAAAAACATTACATCAAGCGCGCCAATGTCAGCAAGGCGAGCATCAGCAGCCAGACCACGACCGAACGCCAGACCAGGCCGACGACGCTGCGCAAGTGCCCGAGCTGGGGCTCCTGCCCCGGGGTTGAATCACTGTCGCCCAGCGACCCACCGGCTTCAAAAGCGGCAGCACCCGCATCGCCGCGGCTGCGCAATGCGACCCCCCCCAAACGCACGCCGATGGCGCCTGCCGTGGCAGCGAGCACCACGCCATCGTTGTCACCGGGGAAGCGCTGCGCGTGAAAGCGCCAGCCCTCGATCGCCTCTTCAAAGCTGCCGACGACCGCGAAACACAAGGCCGTGAGTCGCGCGGGAAGCCAGTCCATCACCGTCCAGGCACGCGCCGCCGCATCGACGAGGGCCGCGCTCGGCGGGTGCTCGGGCAACGCGGCCGTCGGGCTCCAGTGACGCGAGGCAAACTCCGCCATGCGATAGAGCACCGCGCCGCTCGGCCCCAGGCCCAGCATGGCCAGCCCGGCAAACCAGGCCAGCACGCCAAACACGTGCCGGTGCGCGGCAATCACGGAATACTCGATGACGTGGCGCACGATCTCGCTGCGCGGCAACTGCTCCGCTTCGACCTGCTTCCACTCGGCGAGGCGTTCGCGCGCCAGCGCCACGTCGCCATCCTCGAGCGCGTCGCGAATGCCGGTGAAATGGTGGCTGAACTGGCGAAAACCGAGCGTGATGTAGAGCACCAGCACATTCCAGGCCAGCGCCAGGGGCCAGCCGATGAAGTGCAGCAGTGCCCAGTACACTGCGAGCACCGCCAGCGGCGGCACACCCACGGCCAGGGTCCAGGTGATCCAGCCATGCGCCTTCGTGCCGGCATCGAAATTGCGCCGCGCCGACAGCGCCCAGGCGCGCAGGCCCTCGTGGATCGGGTTGCTGCGCGCCAGCGGACGCGCCTGTTCGATCAAAAGGGCCAGCACGATCGCGAAAAAGCTCATACCGACAATGATAGCGGTGCGCCCAGGCGCATCATCGGCCCACACGTCACGCCGCCATGAAACGATAGAAATTGCGCAGCATGCCCGCCGTCGCACCCCAGATGAAGCGCTCGCTCGGCCCATCCTGATACGGCATGGCATACCACTCGCGCCGCTGGCCCCGCCAGGTCAGACTCTGGCGACGATGGTGCGCGGGATCGAGCAGAAAGCGCAGCGGCACCTCGAAAATCTGTGCCACTTCGGCCGGGTTGGCATGCAGTTGCGCCGGCGGCTGCACCAGCGCCACCACCGGCGTGACGATGAAGGAAGAGCCCGTGACGTAAACCGGCAAGGTGCCCAGCACCTCGATGCCGTCGTACTCCAGCCCCACCTCTTCATGCGCCTCGCGCAGCGCGGTGGCGGCGGCGTCGGTATCCGTCGGGTCGCTGCGCCCGCCGGGAAACGCCACCTGCCCCGAATGGGTGGCCAGAGACTGCGTGCGCTCGGTCAGCAGCACCGTGGGTTGCTCGCGCAGCACGATGGGCACCAGCACCGCCGCGTGCGCCGCATCGCGCGCCGCGTACCTGGGTTCGCGCTGGATTTCGGGTGTCCACACCGGCGGTCTGGCAAACCGCTCGCGCAAGGCCTCTGGCGTCTGCGCCCGCGCCGCCACCGGTGGCAGCGGCTCGCCTCCCCTCAGAAAGGGCAGCGCGCGCGGATCGAAGTGCGGCAGAACGTAATCGGGAGAGACAGGCTTTTGCACGAAAAATCAATGAGGCAACAAAAAACCGCTACAGGCCGGCAGCACTGTAGCGGTTTGCGGCAGTGCTGCGGGCGCAGCACGGACGGAATCAGCCTTGGGCGGTGTTGCCGACCTTCACATCAGCCTTGGGCGGTGTTGCCGACCTTCACGCGCGAGGGCAGCTTTTCCTTGATGCGGGCCTTCTTGCCGCTGAGCGCGCGCAGGTGATAGAGCTTGGCGCGGCGCACGTCGCCGCGACGCTTGACCTCGATCTTGGCAATCAGGGGGCTGTAGGTCTGGAAGGTGCGCTCCACGCCTTCGCCGTTGGAGATCTTGCGCACCGTGAAGGCGCTGTTCAGGCCGCGGTTGCGCTTGGCGATCACCACACCCTCGTAGGCTTGCAGACGCTTGCGCGTGCCTTCGACGACGTTGACGCTCACGATGAGCGTGTCGCCGGGTGCGAAGTCGGGAATCGTGCGGTTGAGGCGAGCAATTTCTTCTTGCTCGAGGGTCTGGATCAGGTTCATGGCTTCATCCATTGATCATGTCCGCGCCGTGATTGGCTGCGGCGCCACCATGGCGCCTTGGATGCCGCGCTTCAATGCGCGGCGGCCGGGCAGAGGATCAAAAGCTTTGCATTATAACAATGCGTCGTCATCCCCCGGCCCCGGAGCCCGCGGGGCGCGGCCATCGTCCGGCATGCACAGGTCGGGGCGCTCGCGCGCCGTGAGCTCCAGGCGCTGGGCGTGGCGCCAGCGTTCGATCTCCGCGTGGTTGCCCGACAGCAGCACCGGCGGCACCGCCCTGCCCCGCCAGACCTCGGGACGCGTGTAGTGCGGGCAGTCGAGCAAGCCGCCCAGCCCGGGACTGAAGCTGTCCTGCAGCGCGCTGTCCGCGTCGTGCAGCACGCCGTCCTGCAGGCGCGCCACCGCATCGAGCAGGGCCATCGCGGCCACCTCGCCCCCCGAGAGCACGAAGTCCCCCAGGCTGATCTGCCGCTGCACATGGGCGTCGATGAAACGCTGGTCCACCCCCTCGTAGCGCCCGCACAGCAGGATGGCGCCGCTGCCCGCGGCCCAGGCCTGCACCCCCGCCTGACCCAGACGCGCTCCGACGGGGGAGAAGAGCACGAGCGGCGCCTCGGCGCCATCGGCCTCGCCGCGATCGGCGCGAATGGCCGCGAGACAGCGCGCCAGGGGTTCGGCCAGCATCACCATGCCCGGGCCGCCACCAAAGGGCCGGTCATCCACGCGGCGGTAATGGCCCTCGGCGTAATCCCGCGGATTCCACAGCCGCACATCCACCTGGCCCGATGCGTAGGCACGACGCGTGACCCCGCTCGCGAGAAACGGCGCGAACAGCTCGGGAAACAGCGTGATCAGGTCGAAGCGCACTCAGAAATCCGGTTGCCAATCCACCGTCATGCGCCGCGCCTTCAGATCCACCCGGTCGACGAAAGCCGAGACAAAGGGGATCAGGCGCTGGCGCGGCTTGCCATCCTGCGGCTCGCCTTCGAGCACCAGTGTCGTTTGCGGCCCTGAAGGCATCAGCTCCCTGACCACGCCAAGCTCCACCCCTTCGCGATTCACGACGGTCAGGCCGATCAGATCCACCCAGTAGTACTCGTCATCCTGCGGCACGGGGAAAGCCGAGCGCGCCACATGGATGCGCACACCGCGCAACTGCTCGGCCACGGCCCGGTCATCGATGCCATCCGCCGAAGCGACCAGGGTGCCGCCGTGTTCGCGAACCTCGCGCACCGCAAGCCGCACCGGGCCATCGAACGGGCACTTCGGCCCCTGCAACGGGGGCAGCAAAAACCACTCGCGGGCGGCGAGGAGCGCCTCGGGCTCGCTGCTGTGGGCAAATACCTTGAACCAGCCTTTGACACCCCAGGCCTCGCCGATGCGGCCCACCTCGACCGCATCATCCGGGAGGCTGGCCGCTGGCAGTCGGGGAAAGTCGCTCATGGTTTGAACAAAAACAAAACGGGCCCGTCAGACCAGCCAACGGAGCCCGCGTCGTGAACGATGCCTGCGCTTCAGGCGGCCTGCTTGGCGACTTGCTTGAGCAGACGGTCCACCGTCGGCGAAGCCTGCGCGCCCACGCTCTTCCAGTAGGTGATGCGGTCCTGCACCAGGCGCAGACCCTCTTCACCCTCCTTGGCGGACGGGTTGTAGAAGCCGACGCGCTCGATGAAGCGGCCGTCACGGCGTTCGCGCTTGTTGGCGACGACGACATTGAAAAACGGACGGCCCTTGGCGCCGCCGCGAGAAAGTCGAATCACGACCATGGTTGTATCCTTCGGGTGGTTACCGCGCCGGTGACCGGTGCGGCTGTTCTTGCGGCGTTTGAGACACGCAACTGGCCACCCGGCCAGCGACACGCAGCAAAGCCGGTCATTATAACGAACAATCCCGATTCACCATGAAAAACAAGACGCTGGCCACCTGGCTCGCCTTTCTCGGTGGGCCGCTGGGCCTGCATCGCTTCTATCTGCACGGCCTGGGCGACTGGTTTGGCTGGCTGCTGCCGATTCCCACCGCCATCGGCCTCTTCGGCGTGCAGCGCCTGCAGCAGTTCGGCGTGGACGACGAGCTCAGCTGGCTGCTGGTGCCGCTGCTGGGCCTGATGATCGCCGCCTGCGCCCTCACCGCCATCATCTACGGCCTCATGCCCTGCGAGAAATGGAACGCCCGGTTCAACCCCCAGGCCGCGCCCGAGGACCCGGCCGGCGAGACCTGGTGGCTGACAGTCTTCGCCGTGGCCGCCTCGCTGCTGGTGGGCGCGGGCGTGCTGATGGCCACCATCGCCTTCGGCTTCGAGCATTTCTGGGAATACCAGCTGGAAGAAGCGCGCAGGATGTCGCAATGAAAAGAACCGGCCGCCGACAGCGTCAATACAGCTGCAGGCTGACCCAGTAAGCCACACCCGCGACGAAGGCGCTGGCCGGGATCGTCAGGATCCAGGCCCAGACGATGTTGCCCGCCACGCCCCAGCGCACGGCGCTGGCGCGCTGCGTCGAACCCACGCCGACGATCGCGCCCGTGATGGTGTGCGTGGTCGAGACGGGGATGCCCAGCCAGGTGGCAAGAAACAGCGAGATCGCGCCACCCGTCTCGGCGCAGAAACCGCCCACGGGCTTGAGCTTGGTGATCTTCTGCCCCATGGTCTTGACGATGCGCCAGCCACCGAACATCGTGCCCAGCCCCATGGCCGTGTAGCAGGCGCCGATCACCCAGAGGGGCGGCTCGGCGTCGCCGGCGGACGCGTAGCCCGTGGCGATGAGCAGCAGCCAGACGATGCCTATGGTCTTTTGCGCGTCGTTGCCGCCATGACCCAGGCTGTAGGCGCTCGCGGAGAGGATCTGCAGGCGCCTGAACCACCGGTCGATGCGCTGCGGCCGCACGTGCCTGAGCACCCAGGCCATGAGCACCACCATCATCGAGCCCAGGAGGAAGCCGAGCAGGGGCGAGATGAAGATGAAAGCGACGATCTTGAAGATGCCGCTGGCCACCAGCGCGCCTGCGCCGGTCTTGGCAATCACCGCGCCCACGATGCCGCCGATGAGCGCATGCGAGGAGCTGCTCGGAATGCCGTAGTACCAGGTGATGATGTTCCAGACGATCGCCCCGGCCAGGGCGCCGAAGACCACGTGCGTGTCCACCACGTGGATGTCCACGATGCCCTTGCCTATGGTGGCGGCCACGCTCAGGTGGAAGACAAAGATGGCCACGACGTTGAAGAAGGCGGCGAAGACCACGGCCTGCGTGGGCTTGAGCACGCCGGTGGAGACCACCGTGGCGATGGAATTGGCGGCGTCATGAAAGCCATTCATGAAGTCGAAGGCGATGGCCAGCACCACCAGCAGAATCACGACCCACAGGGCGGTCTGTACGGGTTCCATGTACGAGAGGGAAGAGTTGGAAGGATCGTGGAGGAATTCAGGAATTTTCGAGGATCACGCCCTCGATGTGGTTGGCCACGTCCTCGCACTTGTCCGTCACGGTTTCCAGCAGCTCGTAGATTTCCTTGAGCTTGATCAGCTCGCGCACATCCACCTCCTCGCGAAACAGCTTGCTCATGGCGCTGCGCAGCACGCGGTCGGCGTCGCCCTCGAGGCGGTCGATTTCCTCGCACACTTTCAGCGCCCGCTCGGTCACCGCCGGATCGGCGATGCGCCCGAGCATCTGCACGGCGTCGAGCACCAGCGCGCAGCATTTGGCGCACAGGTCGGTGAGCTGCACGACCTCCTCGGTCACGTGCTGAAGGTCATACAGCGCCATCGCCTCGGCCGTGTCCTGCAGCAGGTCGGCCACGTCGTCCATGGTGTTGATGAGCGAGTGGATCTGCTCGCGATCGATCGGCGTGATGAAGGTGCGATGCAGCGCGCGGTTGACTTCATGCGTCACCCGGTCGGCCGCGCGCTCGGCGTCGTCGACCTCCTGCTGGTATTTTTCGCGCTGGCGCGGATCGGCGTAATTGGCGACCAGGGACGAAAAAGCCTGCGACGCCTGAACGACGCAATGCGCGTGCTGGTTGAACATCTCAAAAAAATTGCCCTCCCGGGGCAATAATTTTCCAAACAGCATGCGCTCTCCTGGTGGGATCGGATCGGCGGCGATGCGCGCCACATGAGTGGTGCGGCGCCATCCGCAACGGGCGCAATTTTACCTGCCGTCACTCGGTGTTCTCCCGATCTGGTCGCGCAAGGCCAAATCCCCTATAACGGCCACAGCTCCCCCACACGGCGCCACGCGCCGCCCTTCATGCCACGCCAGCCTCCGAATGCCGAGACGCCTGCCGCCCCCCTGACCGGGCTGGTGCTCACTGGCGGCGGCGCCCGCGCGGCCTACCAGGTGGGGGTATTGCAAGCCATTTCGGAGCTGAGGCGTATCTGCGAGCCGGGGGCGCGTGACAACCCGTTTCCCATCATGGCAGGCACCTCGGCCGGGGCCATCAACGCGGCGGCACTGGCCTGCGGCGCCGACCAGTTCGACCGCGCGGTGCGCCGCGTGGCGCGCGTGTGGAGCCACTTCCACGTGCACCACGTCTACCGGTCAGACTCCATCAGCATGCTGCGCAGCGGGGCAAGCTGGCTGACCCTGCTCTCGCTGGGCTGGATGGTGGCGCGCTGGCAGCGCCTGCGCCCGCGCTCGCTGCTGGACAACGCGCCGCTGAACGAGCTGCTGCAGCAGCTCGTGCCGCTCGTGCGCCTGCCGCTGATGATGCGACAGGGGCACATGCATGCGCTGGCCATCACCGCGTCGAGCTACAGCTCGGGCGAGCACATCACCTTCTTCGAAGCGGGCGACCGGCTCGTGCCCTGGGTGCGCTCGCAGCGGCGCTCGATACGCGACGAAATCCGCCACGACCACCTGCTCGCCTCCTCGGCCATCCCCTTCATCTTTCCGGCCCAGGGCATCGACATCGACGGCGCCACCGAATATTTCGGCGACGGCTCGATGCGCCAGTCCGCGCCCATCGCTCCGGCCATTCATCTCGGGGCCGAACGCATCCTGGTGATTGGCGCCGGGCGCATGCACGAGTCGGGGCGCGACCCCACGGCCGCGCCTTCCACGGGCTACCCGTCGCTGGCGCAGATTGCCGGGCATGCGCTCTCCAGCATCTTCCTGGACGCGCTGTGGGTGGACGTGGAACGCACGCAGCGCATCAACAAGACACTGTCGCTGATTCCACCCGAACTGCGCACCAACAGCGCGCTGCGGCCCATGCAACTGCTGGTCATTGCTCCGTCGCAGCGCCTGGACGCGATCGCAGCGCGCCACGTGCAATACCTGCCCGTCACGCTGCGAACCCTGCTGGGCGCCATAGGCGTGTCCTCGCAACAGCAGGAAATCCGCAGCGCGGCGCTCGCCAGTTACCTTTTGTTCGAAGAAAGTTACACTCAGGAACTTATTGCGTTGGGCCGCTCCGACGTGAATGCCCGCCGTGCAGAGATCATGGCCTTCTTCGGCTGGAGCGAGCCGGACGCGAGCACGCCGTCTTTGAGCTGATACACGAGGAGGCTGCACCCGCCCATGCACCTTGCATTCGGCACCTTGCGCTACTCCAGGCTGCGGCTGTCGCTGATCCTGCCGTTCATCGCGCTGATCGCGTTGCTGACCGGCATGATCGGAGTGCTCTGGTACTGGACGGGGACGCGCACGATCTCCAATCTGTCGCAGCAGCTGATGGATGAAATGGTCGAGCGCATCAGCCTCGCGATCGACTCCAACGTGCACATGTCCGGCGCCATGCTGGAGACGGCCTTCCCGACCGGGCTGCCTGCCAGCCCCGACATCGCGCAGGATCTGCCGGCGCTGCGCCAGCGCCTCTGGGCCGCGACATCGCTGAGCGGGCGCACGGGCGACTACGTGCACTACGGCAACATCGCCGGGCAGAGCATCGGGCTGCTGCGCACCAATGCCACGCAAGCCGAAGTGCGCCTGAAGACCCGCAAGCAGGACCCGCGCACGTATTACCGGCTCGACGGCATCACCGGCACGCCCGAACCGACATCGGTCGAGAACGCCCACTTCGATCCGCGCACCCGCCCCTGGTTCGTGGCGGCACGCCAGGCGCAGGGCGACGTCTGGACACCGATCTACATCGACTTCAACTCGCGTTTTCTGGTCATGACGCGCTCACGCCGCGTGCTGTCCGCCAGCGGCGCCTTCGAGGGCGCGGTCGCGACCGATCTGTTTCTCGATGCATTGCAGAAGTTCGTCGCCGAACTGCCGATCACTTCGGGCGGGCAGGCGATGATCCTGGAGCCCGACGGCTCCATCGTGGCGATTTCCGGCATGCCCAATGTCCGCGTCTCGCCAGGCGGCACCCCGGAGCGCGTGCACGTCGACTACAGCGGCAACTCCGCGCTGGCGGCCACGTTCAATGCCCTGCGCCAGTCGTTCGACACCAGCACGCCAGGGCACCGCGAGTCGATCGCGGTCGACGTGCAAGGCCAGGCGGTGCAAGTGGCCTACCAGCGCATCAGCGACACGGCCGGGCTGAACTGGCTGGCCGTCGTCGCGCTGCCGCACAAGGACATGCTCGCGGGCATACGCCGCGATGTCACCCTGATGCTGGCGCTCGGGCTGCTCGTGCTCGGCGTGGCGCTGATGATAGGCTGGCGCATCTTCGGCGGGCTGGCAAGCGACATGCGCCAGCTGGCGACCGCGGTGCGCCGGGTGGGCCAGGGCGACATCGACACGCCGATCACGGTGGCGCGCAACGACGAAATCGGCGAGCTCGCGCGCAACTTCCGCCATATGCGCCACAGCCTGTTCACCGACCCGTTGACCGGCCTGAGCAACCGCGGCGCCTTGCAGCACATCCTGGAGGCCCTGACGCGTCCGAGCCCGGGGCAGGCGCCGGCACCTTTTGCGCTGCTGTTCATCGACCTCGATCGCTTCAAGCCGCTGAACGACCGATGGGGGCACGACAACGGCGATCTGGCGCTGATCGAGGTGGCCCAGCGCCTGCGCGAACGGCTGCGGGCAGACGACATCGTGACCCGGCTCGGGGGCGACGAATTCGTGGCCGTGGTGCGCGGCATCGACAGCGACTCCCAGGCGATCGCCACCTGCGAGCAGCTGCAGGAGGCGATCGCGCAGCCGCTGCGCACGCTGCAAGGCGCCGCGGCGGGCGCATCGGCCACGGTAGACGCGACCATAGGCTACGCGCTCTATCCGCGCGACGCGACCGACCCGAGCAGCTTGCTCAAATACGCCGACGAAGACATGTACCGGCACAAGGCATCGAGCCGCGCCCGGTGAATCCATCCTGACGGTGTTTCCTACAATGCCCGGTTTCGCCTTGTCCGTCTGATCGCCATGCCCGCCCGCAAGATTTTCGTCACCACTGCCCTGCCCTACGCCAACGGCAAATTCCACATCGGCCACATCATGGAATACATCCAGGCCGATACCTGGGTGCGGGCGCAGCGCATGCAGGGCAATGCGGTGAACTTCGTCGGCGCCGACGACGCGCACGGCGCGCCCATCATGATCGCGGCCGAAAAGGCGGGCAAGACGCCGCAGCAGTTCGTGGCCGACATCGCCGCCGGACGCAGGGAATACCTGGACGGTTTTCACATCGCCTTCGACAACTGGCACAGCACCGACGCACCGGAAAACCACGCGCTGGCGCAAGCCATCTACCTCGACCTGAAGGCCAACGGCCTGATCGAGACGCGCACCATCGAGCAGTTCTACGACCCCGAGAAGGCCATGTTCCTGCCCGACCGCTTCATCAAGGGCGAATGCCCGCGCTGCCACGCCAAGGACCAGTACGGCGACAACTGCGAGGTCTGCGGCGCGGTGTACGCGCCCACCGAACTCATCAATCCGTACTCCGCGCTCTCGGGTGCCAAACCCGAACTCAAGACCTCGGAGCACTTCTTCTTCAAGCTGTCCGACCCGCGCTGCGTGGCGTTTTTGCAGGAGTGGACGCAGGACGGCGTGCACGTGCAGCCGGAAGTGGCCGCCAAGGTCAAGGAATGGTTCGGCACGCGCACGAATCCCGACGGCTCCACGAGCACGGGCCTTCAGGATTGGGACATCTCGCGCGACGCGCCCTACTTCGGCATCGAGATTCCCGACGCGCCGGGCAAGTATTTCTACGTCTGGCTCGATGCGCCCATCGGCTACCTCGCATCGTTGAAAAACCTGCTCGAGCGGCGCGGCGAGGATTACGACACCTACATGGCCGACCCCGCCCTGGAGCAGGTGCACTTCATCGGCAAGGACATCATCACCTTTCACACGCTGTTCTGGCCCGCGACGCTCAAGTTCAGCGGCCGCAAGACGCCGACGAAGATCTGCGTGCACGGTTTTCTCACCGTCAACAACGGCGAGAAGATGAGCAAGAGCCGCGGCACGGGGCTCGATCCGCTCAAGTACCTGGAACTGGGCATGAACGCCGAGTGGCTGCGCTACTACCTCGGCGCCAAGCTCAACGGGCGCAACGAAGACATCGACTTCAACCCCGAGGATTTCATGGCGCGCGTCAACGCCGACCTGATCGGCAAGTACGTGAACATCGCCAGCCGCGCGGCCGGGTTCATCGCCAAGCGCTTTGGCGGGCGACTCGGCGCCGTCTCGGGCGATGGGCAGGAGCTGCTGGCCCTGCTGCGCGCGCCCGCCAGCGCCATCGTGCAGGCCTACGAAGACCGCGACACGGCCCGCGCCGCGCGCGAGATCATGCAGCTGTGCGACAAGGTGAACGCCTACGTCGATGCCAACAAGCCCTGGGAGCTGGCGCGCCAGGAAGGCCAGGACGCGCGCCTGCATGACGTGTGCTCCACCTGCATCGAGGCCTTCCGCATCCTCACCATCTACCTCAAGCCCATGCTGCCTTTCGTCGCGCAGCAGGTGGAAGGCTTCTTGCAGGTGGCGCCGCTCGCATTCGCTGATGCCGAGCGCCTGCTGGGCGCGGGCCACGCCATCGGCACGTATCAGCACCTGATGCAGCGCGTGACCGTCGAGCAGCTCGACGCCCTCTTCGCCCTGCCCGAGCCGGAAAAGGTCCTTCCCGGCGGGGAGGCGATTGCCGCCGAGATCAAGATCGACGACTTCGCCAAGGTCGATCTGCGCATCGCCAGGATCGTCGAATGCAAGGCGGTGGAGGGTTCGACCAAGCTGCTGCAGCTCACGCTGGACGCCGGCGAGGGGCGGCTGCGCAACGTGTTCTCGGGCATCTCCAGCATGTACCGGCCCGAGCAGCTGGCGGGCAAGCTCACCGTGCTGGTGGCCAATCTCGCGCCGCGCAAGATGAAGTTCGGCGTGAGCGAAGGCATGGTGCTCGCGGCCAGCCACGCGGACGAAAAGGCGCATCCCGGCATCTACGTGCTCGAACCCTTCCCGGGCGCCGAACCGGGCATGCGGATTCACTGAAATCATAGCTGTCATCGCTTGTCCATAAAGCGTTTCAGCCACTTTTTCCTAAAATCCTGATGCCCCAACACGTCGGCAGGCCGGGCACGCTGCGGCGCTGGCTGATGGCGCTGGCCGCCGCCGCGCTCGTGCTGGGCCTCACGGCCTGCGGCAGCCCCCCGGGCGGCGCGCGGCCCGGGCGCATGCAGATCACGCTGCTGGGCCTGAACGACTTTCACGGTAATCTGCAGCCACCGGGCCTGAGCGTCAACGCCGCCGATGCGGGCGAGGCGCCCCGGCCCGTCGCGGCAGGGGGCGCCGCGCACCTGGCCGCTCTGGTGGCGGCCGAACGCGCGGCCCACCCACACACGGCGGTGGTCGCGGCGGGCGATCTGATCGGCGCATCCCCGCTGGTGTCCTCGCTGTTTCTCGATGAGCCGACCATCGAGGCCATGAACCTCATCGGCCTGGACTTCGCCTCCACCGGCAACCACGAGTACGACCAGGGCTGGCACGAACTCAAGCGCATGCAGGACGGCGGCTGCGAGCGCTACACCGCCAAGACGCCGTGCCAGCTCAGCCACCCCTTCAAGGGCGCGCGTTTTCGCTACCTCACGGCCAACACGCTGCGGCGCGACGGCTCCACCCTGTTCGCGCCCACGGCCGTGAAGTTCTTCGAGCAGGACGGCGTGCGCATCGGCGTGGGCTTCATCGGCCTCACGCTCAGAAACACGCCCCACATGGTGCGCGCGAGCGGCGTGCAGGGCCTGCGCTTCACCGACGAGGCCGACGCCGCCAACGCCCGGATTCCGGCGCTGCGTGCGCAAGGCGCCGACGTGATCGTGGTGCTGATCCACGAAGCGGCAAAAGCGGCCAGCCGCTGCAGGACACGAGCTGCAAGGGCCTCTCGGGCGACATCCTGCCCATCGTGCGGCGCCTGTCCAGCGCCGTGGACGTGGTGATTTCGGGCCACACCCACCAGGCCTACCTGTGCGACTACGCCCACATCGACCCGGCCAGGCCGCTGCTGCTCACGAGCGCCGGACTGTACGGCACGCTGCTGACCGAAATCGAGCTCACGGTGGACATGGCCAGCCGGCGCGTGATCCAGCGCACGGCGCGCCAGCACATCGTGCGCGCGGCCGCCGGTGATGCGCCAGCCGATCCGGCCGTCAAGGCGCTGGTCGAGCGCTATGCCGCAGCCGCGGCGCCGCTGGCCAGCGCCCCGGCCGGGCGCCTGGCCGCGCCCGCCACGCGCCGTCCCCAGGCCAACGGCGAAAGCGTGCTGGGCCGCATCACGGCCGACGCGGTACTGGCCGCCACGCAGGCGCCCGAGGCGGGCGGCGCGCAGATCGCCTTCATGAATGCGGGCGGCGTGCGCGCCGACCTTGTGCCGGACGCGGGCGGCCGCGTCACCTATGGGCAGGTCTACGCCGTACAGCCCTTCGGCAACACACTCACGAGCCTGACGCTCACCGGCGCGCAGCTGCATGCGCTGCTGGAGCAGCAACTGGCGAGCGGCACCAACACCGTGGCGCGTCCACGCATCCTGCAGGTCTCGCAAGGCTTCGGCTACACGCTGGACCGCGGCGCGGCGCCGGGCCAGCGCATCCGCGGGATGCAACTGCACGGCACGCCCATCGTGCCCGACCAGGACTACCGCATCGGCGTGCAAAGCTACCTCGCCAGCGGGGGCGACAACTTCAGCGTCTTCACCCAGGGGCGCGACCCCGTGGGCGGCGGCCTGGATGCCGATGCGCTGGCGCACTACCTGAAGAGCCGCAGCAGGCAGTCACCGATGGCCCTGCCGCTGCAGCCACGCATCAGCCTTTCTGGCTCCTGAGCCAATCGGCCAGCCGCTGCACGCCGAGCCGCAGGCGCGCCACGTCCCTGGACGCAAAGCACCAGCGCAGCCAACCCTCGCCCTCGGCCGAGAAGGCCACGCCCGGCGCCAGGCCGATCCCGGCTTCGAGCACCAGGCGCTTGGCCAGCGCCAGCGAGTCCGCTTGCCCGTCGATACGCACGAAGGCGTACATCCCGCCCGGCGCGCTGCTGGTGTGCACACCGGGCAGCGCCTGCAGCGCCGGAACCAGCGCATCGCGGCAGGCGCGCATGTGCGCCACGATGCGCGGCGTGATCTCGTTCATGTGCTGCAGCGCGGCCAGCGCGCCGCGCTGCACGAAGACCGGTGCGCACGAGGTATTGAATTCGATCACCTTGCCCATCTGCGCGGCCATCTCGGGCGGCATCACCATCCAGCCCAGGCGCCAGCCGGTCATCAGAAACGCCTTGGAAAAGCTCTGCACCACGACGAGCCTGTCGTCGGGCGCCGCGATGTCGAGAAACGACGGCGCCGCACCACTTGCGGTGTCGTCGCGGTAGTACAGGCGCTCATACACCTCGTCGGCTAGGATCCACGTGCCGGTCGTGCGGCAATGCGCGAGGATGGCCTGCTGCTCCTCGCGGCTCAGGGTCCAGCCCGTGGGGTTGTTGGGGGCATTGAGCACCAGCAGGCGCGTGCGCGGCGTGATGGCGGCCAGCAGCCGGGACAGGTTCAGCGTCCAGGCGCCATCGGCCTGCGGCTCAAGCGCCACGCAGCGCACCTGTGCGCCCATGATCTGCGGCTGCCCGGTCAGGTTGGGCCAGACGGGCGTGAGCACCACCACCTCGTCGCCCGCATCGACCAGCACCTGCATCGCCAGCATCAGCGCATTGACGCCGCCCGAGGTCACGGCGATGCGCTCGGCCGCCACCGGGCCGTGCAGCCCGGTGGTGTAGCCCGCCAGCGCCTCGCGCAGTTCGGGCAGGCCCATGTTGTGGGCGTAGAAGGTCTCGCCCGCCTGCAGTGACGCGACGGCGGCGGCGCGAATGACCTCGGGCGTGACTTCATCGCTCTCGCCGAACCAGAACGGCAGCACGCCGGCACGACCCATGCCGACGTTGGCCACTTCGCGGATCTTCGATCCTTCAAGATTCAATATCGCGGTGCGCATGGTTTCCTTTCTGCAGGGATCAAGCATCGCACAGAAGCCGCGGGCATGCCGCTGGCACCGGCTTGCCGCTACCATTGCCGCCCATGTTCAGTTACCGCCACGCCTTTCACGCCGGCAACCACGGCGACGTGCTCAAGCACACCGTGCTCATCGCCTGCCTGCGCCACCTCACGCAAAAGGAGACGGCGCTCACCGTGATCGACACGCACGCGGGCGCCGGCCTGTACCGGCTCGACGGCGACTACGCGCGCACCAGCGGCGAGGCGGCGGACGGCATCCTGCGCCTGCCGCAGGCCCCGGCACTCGTGCCGGCGCTGCAGGACTATCTGGACGTCGTGCGCGGCTTCAACGCCAAGGCGGGCCTGCGCATCTACCCCGGCTCGCCCTTCATCGCACAGCGCCTGCTGCGCCCGCACGACCGCCTGCGGCTCTTCGAACTGCACCCGAGCGACCTGCCCACGCTGGTGCGCAACGTGGCGCAACTGGAGGCCGGGAGCCAGATCGCCGTGCTCTCCGAGGACGGGTTTGAGGGCATCAAGAAATTCTTGCCTCCACAGCCCCGGCGCGCTTTTCTGCTCTGCGATCCAAGCTATGAGTTGAAGAGCGACTACACGCGCGTGCACACCTTGCTGCAAGAGGCGCTCAAGCGCTTTGCCACGGGCTGCTACGCCATCTGGTACCCGGTGATCGCGCGCCCCGAGGCGCACGAGCTGCCGCGGCGCCTGAAGGCACTGGCCGTGCGTGCGGGCAAACCCTGGCTGCACGCCACGCTCACCGTGAAGTCGGCACGCCTGCGCAAACTGGACGACGGCAGCGAGCAACGCCCGGGACTGCCCGGCAGCGGCATGTTTCTCGTCAACCCGCCCTACACCCTGCACGCGCAACTGGAAGCGGCGCTGCCGCAAATGGCCGAACTGCTGGGGCAGGACGAGCACGCCGGCTACAGTCTGCAGGCCGGTTGACGCCTGCACACGGCGCTATCGGCGCTTGCCGCTGCCCTTGGGCGCCAGAAGCTGCGCCGAGATCGGACCCGCATCCACGGGCGGTGCGGCCCCCTCGCTGCCCGCCTGCATGGCCTCGCCGCCGAGCGCTGGCACGCAGCCCGTCTCGCCCTCATCGGCCTGCCAAAGCTGAACCGGCTTGATCCCCAGCCCGATCATGCCGAGCTCGCGGGCGGCTGCCTGACTCAGATCCACGACGCGATCGTCGGCACCGAACGGCCCGCGGTCGTTGATGCGCACCATCACCGTCTTGCCCGTCACGAGGCTGCGCACGCACACCCGCGTGCCAAACGGCAGCGTGCGGTGCGCCGCCGTGAATTCAGAGCGGTCGAAGCGCTCGCCGCTGGCGGTGCGCCGCCCGTGCAGCCCTGGCCCGTACCAAGAGGCCAGACCCTGGTCGAGCAGAAGACCGCCGGGATGCTCAGGCCCGCCCACGGATGCCGTCTCGGGCGCGGGTGCCGGCGTCTGGGCCGCAGCAGGTGCCGTCGACTCGGCCGCCGCACCCAGTGGCCGCCCCGGGGCCGGAACGCCTGCTGCAGGCTCAGGGAACGTTTCTTCACGCACCGGCACCGTGCAGGCGATCAGGAGCAGGGCCAGCACGCTGGCACCTGCGAGCCGGGCACGACCGCGCCACGCCATCAGGCCTGCTCCGCCCGTCCCAGGCGGCGGCACAGCTGCAGCGTCGCCGCGCTCTGGTTCATGGTGTAGAAATGCAACGCGGGCGCACCGCCCGCCACGAGCTGCTCGCACAGGCGCGTGACGACGTCGAGCCCGAACGCGCGCAGGCTCGCCACGTCATCGCCAAACCCCTGCAGACGCAGACGCAGCCAACGCGGCACTTCGGCGCCGCAGGCGTCCGAGAACCGAAGCAGCTGCGTGGAGCCCAGGATGGGCATGATGCCCGGCACGACAGGCACAGCCAGCCCCGCGCGGCGCGCTTCGTCGACAAAGCGGAAGTACGCATCGGCATTGAAGAAATACTGCGTGATCGCGGAATCCGCCCCCGCACGCACCTTGGCCGCGAAGGCCTTGAGATCGGCCTCGGGCGAGCGCGCCTGCGGGTGCATCTCGGGGTAGGCGGCCACCTCGATATGGAAGTGCCTGCCGGTTTCCGCCCGGATGAAGGCCACGAGGTCGCTCGCGTACTGGAACTCGCCACCCATGCCGTAACCGCTGGGCAGGTCGCCGCGCAGCGCCACCAGGCGCTTCACGCCCATGGCCTGCAGTTCGGCCAGCTGCGCGCGCACCGTCTCGCGCGTGGCGCCGACGCACGAGAAATGCGAGGCGGCGGGCACGCCCTCGGCAAGGACCTCACGCACCGTGGCAAACGTGCCCGCCTGCGTGGAGCCGCCCGCGCCGTAGGTCACCGAGCAGAACTCGGGCTGCAGCGCATAGAGCTGCTGGCGCACGTCGCGCAGCTTGCCCACCCCCTCGGGCGTCTTGGGCGGAAAGAATTCGAAACTGACGGGCAGATGCATGACGCTACGCCTTCAATAGCGGTAGGCATCTGATTTGTACGGCCCCTCGATCGGCACGTTGATGTAGGCCGCCTGCTCGGGCGTGAGCGTGGTGAGCTGCACGCCCAGTTTCCTGAGCTGCAGCCGCGCCACCTTTTCATCGAGCAGCTTGGGCAGCACATAGACCTTGCCCTTTTCGTACTCGCCAGGCTTGGTGAAGAGCTCGATCTGCGCCAGCGTCTGGTTGGCGAAGCTGGAGCTCATCACGTAGCTCGGGTGGCCGGTGGCGCAGCCCAGGTTCACCAGCCGCCCCTTGGCCAGCAGCGTGATGCGGTGGCCGTCGGGGAAGATGATGTGGTCCACCTGCGGCTTGACCTCTTCCCACCGATATTTTTCCAGCGAGGCGACGTCGATCTCGTTGTCAAAGTGGCCGATGTTGCAGACGATGGCTTCGTTCTTCATCGCCGCCATGTGCTCGTGGCGGATGACGTCGCGGTTGCCGGTGGTGGTCACGAAGATGTCGGCCTTGTCGGCGGCGTACTCCATGGTCACGACCTTGTAGCCCTCCATCGCCGCCTGCAGCGCATTGATGGGGTCGATCTCGGTCACCCAGACCTGCGCGCGCAGGGCAGAGAGCGCCTGCGCGCAGCCCTTGCCCACGTCGCCGTAGCCCGCCACCAGCGCCACCTTGCCCGCGATCATCACGTCGGTCGCGCGCTTGATGCCGTCCACCAGCGATTCGCGGCAGCCGTAGAGGTTGTCGAACTTGCTCTTGGTGACCGAATCGTTGACGTTGATCGCCCTGAACAGCAGCTCGCCCGCGGCCGACATCTGGTGCAGGCGGTGCACGCCGGTCGTCGTCTCTTCGGTCACGCCGACGATGTCCAGGCTCTTGCGCGTGTACCAGCCCGGGTCCTGCGCCAGCTTGGCCTTGATCGCGGCGTAGAGGATGCGCTCTTCCTCGCTCTTGGGATGCGCGAGCACCGAGGCGTCCTTCTCGGCGCGCTGGCCCAGGTGCATGAGCAGCGTGGCATCGCCACCGTCGTCCAGGATCATGTTCGGGCCTTCGCCCTTGCTGCCCCGCGCGCCGAACTCGAAGATGCGGTGGGTGTAATCCCAATAGTCCGCCAGCGACTCGCCCTTGACGGCGAACACCGGCGTACCGCCTTCGGCGATCGCGGCGGCCGCATGGTCCTGCGTCGAAAAGATGTTGCACGAGGCCCAGCGCACGTCGGCGCCCAGGGCCTTGAGCGTCTCGATCAGCACGGCGGTCTGGATCGTCATGTGCAGGCTGCCGGCGATGCGCGCACCCTTCAGGGGCTGCGTGGCGGCGAATTCCTCGCGGATGGCCATCAGGCCCGGCATTTCGGTTTCGGCAATCGCGATCTCGCGGCGGCCCCAGCCCGCCAGGCCGAGGTCGGCAATCGCGTGCTCGGAGGAAGTGGAGAGAACAGCGCTCATGGTGTGGTCCTTCAAAAAAGAAACGGAACCACGCAGGCTGGCGCCTGAAACACGAATCACCGCACCGGCACAGCGTGGGTGAGCGTCGTTGCAGGAAAGAGATTCCGAGCCTCGCGCCCCGCCATGCTGGGGGCACTGCAACGCTCCTCGGAAAGCGGGAAATTATACGGAACGCCGTAAAATCAGTCGCTTACCGCGCACCGCCGCGCCCGCCACCGCTCTGCCGCCACGCACACCCGCGCGGCCTCGTACCCAAGATCGTGTCTTACGCCAAAGAAACCCGGCGCCGCCGCACTTTTGCCATCATCTCCCACCCCGACGCCGGCAAGACCACGCTGACGGAAAAGCTCCTGCTGTTCTCGGGCGCCATCCAGATCGCCGGCGCCGTCAAGGGCCGCAAGGCCAGCCGCCACGCCACCAGCGACTGGATGGAGATCGAGAAGCAGCGCGGCATCTCGGTGGCGTCGAGCGTGATGCAGATGAGCTACCGCGACCACGTCATCAACCTGCTGGACACCCCGGGCCACAAGGATTTCTCCGAAGACACCTACCGCGTGCTCACCGCCGTCGATTCGGCGCTGATGGTGATCGACGCGGCCAACGGCGTGGAGGCGCAGACGCGCCGCCTGATCGAGGTCTGCCGCCAGCGCGACACGCCCATCATCACCTTCGTCAACAAGATGGACCGCGAGGTGCGCGACGCGCTCGACATCCTGGACGAAGTGGAGCGCGAACTCGGCATGCCCTGCTGCCCCGTCACCTGGCCCGTGGGCCATGGCAAGACTTTCGGCGGCATCATCGATCTGCGCACGCGCAGCATGACGGTGTTCCAGGCCGGCACGGACAAGCGTCCGCAGGACTTTGAAGTCATCCCCCTCACCGAAACCGAGCGGCTGCGCGCACGCTTCGGCAGCGCCTTCGACGAGGCGCTGGAGGGCATGGAGCTGGCCGTAGGCGCCTCCGCCGAGTGGAACCACGAAGCTTTCCTCGCCGCGAAGCTCACGCCGGTGTTCTTCGGCTCGGGCGTGAACAATTTCGGCGTGCAGGAAGTGCTCAACGCCGTGGTGGACATGTCCCCGCCGCCCGGCCCGCGCAAGGCCTGGACCGAGGTGAACCGCCAGCGCGAGGAAGTCACCATCCACCCCGAAGACTCCGGCTTTGCCGGCGTGGTCTTCAAGGTGCAGGCCAACATGGACGCCAACCACCGCGACCGCATCGCCTTCGTGCGCGTGGCCTCGGGCAAGTACACCCCGGGCATGAAGATGAAGGTGCAGCGCACCGGCAAGGAGCTGCGCCCCACGAGCGTCGTCACCTTCATGAGCCAGCGCCGGGAGGCCGTCGACGAAGCCTACGCCGGCGACATCATCGGCTTCACCATCCACGGCGGCGTGCAGCTGGGCGACAGCATCACCGACGGGCCGAATCTGCAATTCACCGGCCTGCCCTTCTTCGCGCCCGAACTGTTCATGACCGTGGTGCTGAAGAACCCGCTGCGCTCCAAGCAACTGCAGCAGGGCCTGATGGAGCTGGGCGAGGAAGGCGCGATCCAGGTCTTCAAGCCCGACGCCGGCGGCAACATGCTGCTGGGCGCCGTGGGCCAGTTGCAGTTCGAGGTGGTGCAGCACCGCCTGAAAACCGAATACGACTGCGACATCCGCCTGGAAGGCTGCCCCTATACCGGCGCGCGCTGGATCAGCGCCGACACGCCCGCTGAGCTGCGCGAATTCGAGAACGCCTACCCGCTGCGCATGGCGCACGACGCGGCCGATGCGCTGGCGTACCTGTGCACCAGCCCGTACGACGTGCGGCTGGCGCAGGAGCGGTTTCCGAAGATCCACTTTCATCCGCTGCGCGAGCATGCGGGGTTGGCGTTGCAGATCGGGTGAACAGGACAGGTATGACGCACTCGAGTTGCGCCATAGCTGCTCATGGCAATACCTCAAACCATACATACTGCCGAAATTCACCCAAGCGTTTCAACCTTGGACTTTTGGCAACAACATCAGCATTGTTTCGGTGAACAGCCACACGCTCCGCGCCTAAGATACGGAAATCAAAGTTGACAATATCGATGTGCACTGTCACGGCATCCATACGCGGAGCCTCCACCGTGTAATAAGGTGCCGGCAATTCACGGCCATCTGCAACAAACGCGAGATGCTGGTAACGATTGACAGTTGGCCACATGGACTCTGGTAATTGCATAGCCTTCCACATCGACGCATGGGGGTAATAGAGAATGCCGTTCAGAACGGGAACGTTCACCGCAGCCAGTGTTGCCCCAGGTAACGCATCGGCATCAATCACCAAGGTTCGCGCCAAACCAGCGCTATTTTTCTGAACAAACGGAACCACCTCTTTTGCCAATTGAATCGACTTGGGTGCTTTAGAGATAGGATTGTATCCAAGTGCCGCGCCAAATCCAATCAACAGCAACAGGCACACAACAGCAAAAACACGACCTTGCCAAAGCCACCAAGCCAGTGCGCCACAGGCTAAAGAGATGGCAGCACGATAATAAATCGAATTATTCGGCATCAGGTCCGGCACAATCGATGCCACTACCCACCAAGCCAGTCCAGCACTCCCGGCCGCAAGGCCCAACGTTCCTATTCGGTTAATTTTCTGGAATTGTGCTCTCGGGACAGCATCCTTTCGCTGCCACAACGCGAGCAGCACAATGAATGCCAATCCAAGACCGACGTCCATTCGGTTGGTAGTCATAACACCCCATTTGCTGACTTTAGCCAACCAAAGCGGAAACCCGACAAAAGTGTAAATACCGTAGGCTGCTACAAATGCGGTTAGACCTACCCAGGTTGCTTTGCTTGAAATGCTTCTCCAGCAGCCCGCCAACAACGTGGCAACCATGGCCAACGGCACGAAAAAATAAGAACTCGCTTCAGGTTTATTAGATGCTGGACCAATTCCGTCGGCAAAAACCTCCAACCCAAAATACCCACGTAGGAACCAATGCAGAGACGCTCCTCCTCCCTGCGTCAATTGCCGCCCGCCGGGGTAAACGGTATCCCTCATCTGGACCACCGCTTCACGAGTATCCATCCACCAACTGAACAGCAAAGAGCCCGCGACTGCCACACAACCGGCCAAGGCCAACCATTGTGCTTTCCCCCAAGTCAAATGCTGGCGATTATCCAGCACCCATCCCACAAAGAGCAAAGTACACAAGCTACCCACAATGACCATCCAAGGTGGATACAGCACCAACACCCACGCAGCAAGTGCCCACCCCAAGCAGCATCCCAGAAACGCTCCCAACCAAGCTTTGCGTTGGTACAGTACTTGAGCACCCAGGCAAAAAGCCAACACGGGAAACAAAGTGGCATACAGCGACCAATTCGACCAGCCCGCCGCATACGGCACCATGCAAAAACTCAAAGACAAGGCCAAATTCCGGCCTGACTGAGCGCGGCGCAGCGTGTTCAAAAACCACCACAGCGCCATTAGGGCGCCCCAGAATTGAATTTGCCATTGCCAACTCATCGCATTTCGCTGCGGCAAAACAAAATAACCCCAGGTAGCAGGTCGAGCCAATGCAGCCCACTGCCGGATAGGCACGCCGAACATGCCGATTACGCCCATGTTCTGTCCATCTAGACCAAGATTGTCATTGACAATGGGAAACTGGGGGTCATGGTTCAGCTGAGCCAACGCAGCTGGAGTGATAACACCCCATTCATCACCTCGATCCGATGCCGGTGATCTAATTTGCCAAGTACTGCCTTCTACATTCAAAAATGACTGACCTGCAGGACTTTTGGCGAAAATTTGCCAGGAACTACCTGTCCAGCCCGCAGCGACCAAGATCAAGAACACACCAAAAATCGTCCACGCCACAGCCTGTCTGTGCTGTTCTACGCGCTGTCCCAGCTTGGCACAACAAGAAGCAAACCAAGATGTGCATGCCAACAACACAGTCAGCGCAATTATTAAAAAAATGACTCTGTGTCGACTATTTTTTACTTTAATATGCACCGTAGGTAGCTCGCCATTCTCCAGTAGGAGGTGCTCTCGATGCCCATTGACTTGAGCATCAATGTTCAACCTGAAAAAGCCTCCCTTGGTAAATCTTGGAGCGTGCAACTCGAAATCAATCGCTCCTCGCTCCAAACGGCGAATATTTCGCACTTCGCCATCTTCAAGCGATAACACCGGCTCTACATCAGCAACATGCCAAGTGGCATGGACAAGCAAGTGAGTAGATTTACCCCCCCCGACCACCTCTACCCGATTGACATATCCCACCCTTTCCTGCGGACTTGCCCCTGCAGAAATCGCTCCCAGCATGCTCAACGCCACCAAAATCCAACTTAACAGCACACGCACAAAAACCTCCCCAGATACCTCGAATTTGCGAAATTTTAGGGCTCGCTACAATCCCGCAGCCACCATGACCTCCCTACTTACCCTTAGCACCTTGGTCTGCGTCTTCTGCATTGCCATCGGCCAACTGCTGTTCAAGAAAGCCGCATCCACCCTACCCGAGACGCTGTCGCTGATGGCGCTGCTCACCAACGGCTGGCTGATCGCCTCATTGGCCTTGTATGGCCTCACCACGCTCGGTTGGGTCTGGATCCTTCGCCACGCGCCGCTGCACCTGGCCTACCCATTCATGGGCCTGGCGTTCCTGATCGTGCCGACGCTGGCCTGGCTGTTTCTGGGTGAACCGTTGCACTGGCGCACGCTCGCTGGCGGCGCCTTGATCATGGCTGGCGTGGCGCTGGCCTCGACCAGTTGAGGACCGGGAGCCCCATGCGCATCGCTGTTGCCATCCCCTGCTACAAGGTCACGCAGCACGTGCTGGACGTGATCGCCGCCATCGGGCCCGAGGTCGAGACCATCTACGCTGTGGACGACGCCTGCCCCGAAGGCAGCGGCCGCTTCATCGAGGCGAACAACCGCGATCCGCGCGTGCGTGTGCTGTTCCACGAACAAAACCAGGGCGTGGGCGGCGCGGTGGTCACGGCCTACCGGGCTGCATTGGCCGAAGGTATGGACGTGGTGGTGAAGATCGACGGCGACGGGCAAATGAACCCGACGCTGATTCCCAAGTTTATTCGGCCCATCGCGCGCGGCAAGGCCGACTACACCAAGGGCAACCGCTTTTACCGGCCCGAGTCGCTGCGCGGCATGCCGCGCCTGCGCCTGTTCGGCAATGCCATGCTGTCGTTCATCACCAAGCTCAGCTCGGGCTACTGGCCGATCATGGACCCGACCAACGGCTACACCGCGATCCATGCCGCCGCGCTGCGCGAACTGCCTCTGGAGAAGATCGAGCGTCGCTATTTCTTCGAGAGCGACATGCTTTACCGCCTGAACGTCATCCGCGCTGTGGTGCACGACGTGCCGATGGACGCGGTGTATGCCGACGAGCAGTCCAACCTGAAGGTGTCGAGCGTGCTGCCCGAGTTCTTGGCCAAGCACATCAAGCGCTTCTTCAAGCGTTACGTCTACGTGTACCTGGTGCGCGACTTCAACCTGGGTAGCGTCTACAGCCTGGCCGGGGCGGTGCTCACCACGCTGGGGCTGATGTTCGGTATCGGCCAGTGGGTCCACAGCATCACCACGGGGCGGCCGGCGTCCAGCGGCACGGTGATGTTGGCCGCGCTGCCGCTGCTGATCGGTATCCAGTTCCTGATCGCGTTCCTGCATCATGACGTCGGCAACGTGCCGACCGAACCGCTGTCTGCCGAGCCGGACGCGTGATGCAGGCGCTGGATGCATTGCCGCACGGTGCTCGGACCCAGGCCACCGGCATTCTCACCGACATCGACGACACCCTGACCACTGAGGGCACCATTACGCCCGATGCGCTGACTGCACTCGCCGATCTCGCGCATGCCGGTCTGCACCTTATCCCGATCACCGGGCGACCCGTGGGCTGGAGCGAGCCGTTTGCCAGCACCTGGCCCGTGGATGCGATCGTGGCCGAAAACGGCGCTTGCGCTCTGGTGCCGGGCAGTGGTGGCACGCCGCAGAAGATCTATCAACAAAGCCCTGCCGAACGCAGCGCCAACTTTGCAGCCATGCAGCACGTCCTGGCGCGCATCGAGCGCGAGGTGCCTGGCGCGCACCGAGCGCGCGACTCAGCCGGCCGCGAGTGCGACATCGCCATCGACCACGGCGAATTCACGCATCTGCCGCAGGAGGCGATCGATCGGTGTGTCGCGATCATGCGCGAAGCGGGGATGAACGCGACGGTGAGCAGCATCCACATCAACGGCTGGTTTGGCGAGCACAACAAGCTGCAGGGCGCGCGCTGGATCGTGCGCGAGCTGTTCGGACGCGATCTGGATGCCGAGCTCGATCACTGGATCTACGTGGGCGACTCGACCAACGACGAGCTGATGTTCGAGCACTTCCCGCACAGCGTGGGGGTGGCCAACATCGCGCCCTTTTTGCCGCAACTCAGGCACCCGCCGCGCTACGTGACACAGGGCGAGCGCGGTGCGGGGTTTGCCGAGCTGGCACGCAAAATTCTGAACAAAAACGGACTCTAACCCTTATCCAGTAAGCGCTAACAGCTCTTCCTTCAGGAGCAATTATCCCTGCAGGATCTTGCTCAGAAAGTCCTTGGTGCGCGGCTGGCGGTTCTCGGGGTGACCGAAGAACTCGTCCTTGCTGCAGTCTTCCAGAATGTGACCACCCACGTCGATGAAGATCACGCGGCTGGCGACCTTGCGGGCGAAGCCCATCTCGTGCGTGACCACCATCATGGTCATGCCTTCGCTCGCGAGCTTGACCATCACATCGAGCACCTCGCCCACCATCTCGGGGTCGAGCGCCGAGGTGGGCTCGTCGAACAGCATCACGATCGGGTCCATCGACAGCGCACGCGCGATGGCCACGCGCTGCTGCTGGCCACCCGAGAGCTGGCCCGGGTACTTGTCCTTGTGCGCCATCAGACCCACGCGATCGAGCATTTTCAGACCCCGCGTCCTGGCTTCGTCGCGCTTGCGCCCCAGCACCTTGATCTGTGCGATCGTGAGGTTCTCGGACACCGACAGGTGCGGAAACAGCTCGAAATGCTGAAACACCATGCCGACCTTGCTGCGCAGCTTGGGCAGATTGGTGGCCGGATCGGTCACCTTGGTGCCATTGACGACGATCTCGCCCTTTTGCACCGGCTCCAGCGCATTGATGGTCTTGATCAGCGTGGATTTGCCCGAACCCGAGGGTCCGCACACCACCACCACGTCACCCTTGTCGACGCTCAGGTTGCAGTTGTCGAGCACCTGCACGGCTCCGTACCACTTGGAGACGTTCTTCAGTTGAATCATGTTTTCAGCCATGGGGCTTTGCTCCGGTGGATCAGCGAATGATGGCGATTTTCTTGTTGATGCCCTTGACCACGGTCGAGAGCGTGTAGCTGATGACGAAGTAGGTCACGGCGGCCATCAGGTAGGTCTCGATCGGGCGGCCAAAGTTCTTGCCCGCGGTCTCGAAGCCCTTGAGCAGGTCGTAGGCGCCGATGGCATACACCAGCGAGGTGTCCTGGAACAGGATGATGGTCTGCGTGAGCAGCACCGGCAGCATGTTGCGAAAGGCCTGCGGCAGGATCACGAGCTGCATGTTCTGCCGGTAGCTCATGCCCAGCGCCTGGCCGGCGAACACCTGGCCGCGCGGGATCGACTGGATACCGGCGCGCATGATCTCGCTGAAGTACGCGGCCTCGAAGGCAATGAAGGTGACGACCGCCGAATACTCCGCGCCTATCGGACGCCCGATGAGCAGCGGCACCAGCAGGAAGAACCACAGGATCACCATCACCAGCGGCACCGAACGCATGACGTTCACGTACAGCGCCGCCGGCACGCCCAGCCACTTCGTGCCCGACAGGCGCATCAACGCCAGCAAGGTGCCGAAGAACACGCCGCCAGCCGTGGCCACCGCGGTCAGGACGATGCTGAACCACAGCCCCTTGAGGATGAAGTTCTGGATCAGGCTCCAGTTGAGAATCGAGAAGTCCAGATTCAACATCTCAATGCCCCCCTGCGCCGGTACCGGCGGCGACGAAACCCGGCACGCGGGCACGCTTCTCGATCCAGGCGAACACGCGATTGACCACCAGCGCCGAGATGGCGTAGAGCACCGTGACCGCCAGATAGACCTCGATGGGGCGGGCCGTCTCCTCGCCTACCTGCAGCGCGTATTGCGTCAGTTCGGGAATGGAGACGGCAAACGCCACGGCCGAGTTCTTGAAGATGTTCATCGATTCGCTGGTGAGCGGCGGGATGATGATGCGGTAGGCCATGGGCAGCAGCACGTAGCGGTAATACTGCGGCGTGGTGAAGCCCAGCGCCATGCCGGCGTAACGCTGGCCCTTGGGCAGCGCCTGGATGCCGGCGCGCACCTGCTCGGCGATGCGCGCCGAGGTGAACAGGCCCAGCGCCAGCACCACCAGGATGAAGGGCGGGAAGTTCTTCATCGGCGGCACCAGCGCCGGCACGACGAAATACCACAGGAAGATCTGCACCAGCAGCGGAATGTTGCGAAACAGCTCGACCCAGGCATTGCCCAGGCGCGTCAGCCAGGGGCTGCCCGGCAGGGTGCGGATGACGCCGATGATGGAGCCCGTGATCAAAGCCACGGCCAGGGCGGTGAGCGAGACCGATACCGTCCAGCCCCAGGCCGAGAACAGCCAGTCCAGATAGGTGATGTCGCGCCCATGGCCAAAGCAGCCCGGCATGACATCACCGCTCAAGGTGTCCTTGCAGAACACCACCCAATCCATTGCCATGGTCATCCTCCTCCTGTGCTCGCCCAGCGCGCGTGAGTCCTGTTAACCAAAACGCCCACTTGAACTCAAGTGGGCGTTTCAGGGGTCGAGAGTTTCTTCTCCGTGCCTGAAAGGGGCATCAAAACGGCCTCGATCAAGACGCAAGGCGCAGTCGCGGCATGAGCACGCGGCTGCAACGGATGCGCAAGGGGCAGTCTTGACGCGCAGAACGGACACAGGGGGAGACTCTCGGAGTCTCCCGGGGCTCATCCCGCGAGCGTCTCAAACGTGATCACTTGTTGCCGTAGTCTTCCATCGGCTTGTCGTTGGGATGCGCCCACGCGTTCTTGGTGCTCTCGGACGCCGGCATGTTCATGTTGACGTTGTTGGGCGGGATCGGCTGCATGAACCACTTGTCGTACAGCTTGGCGAGGGACCCGTCCTTGATTTGGCGCACGATGGAATCGTCAACGGCCTTCTTCAGCTTCTCGTCGCCCTTGGGCAACATGCAGGCGATCGGCTCAACCGAGAGGGTTTCGCCGACGATTTCAAAGTCCTTCGCGTTCTTGGCCTTGGCGATGTTGGCTGCCAGGATCGAGCCGTCCATCACGAACGCATCGGCGCGGCCCGCCTCCAGCAGCAGGAAGCTGTCGGCGTGGTCCTTGCCCTGCACGGTCTTGAAGTCGATGCCCTGGGCACGCTCGTTCTTGCGCAGCGTCTGCACGCTGGTGGTGCCGGTGGTGGTGGCCACGGTCTTGCCATTCAGATCCTTGACCGAATGGATGCCGGACTTCTTGTTGACCGCCATACGCACTTCTTCCACATAGGTGGTGTAGGCGAAATCCACGTCCTTCTGGCGCGCGCGGCTGTTGGTGGTCGAGCCGCACTCGAAGTCGATGGTGCCGTTCTGGATCAGCGGAATGCGGTTTTGCGAGGTGATGACCTGGTAGTTGATCTTCAGCGGCTTGCCCAGCTGCTTGCTGATGTCATCGATGATGCGCTCGGCCATCTCGGTGTGAAAACCGACGTACTTGCCGCCACCGAGCGTGAACGCCAGACCCGACGAATCGCGCACCCCAAGATTGACGGCACCGCGTTCACTGATCTTGGCCAAGGTGTCGGTCGCCTGTGCAAATGCGGCACCGGTGGCCAGGAAGGTCACGGCTGCGGCAAGCAACAGTTTCTTCATAGGTATCACTCCTGAAAATTGAGGTGAATTGTCATGCCGCCCATGAATGCGGCCGCCGTGGGGCAGCCGCTCACGCCAACGGCGAAACAGCAGAAGCGGGTATTGTGCACGGTACGGCCTGCGGGTCTTGCTCCGCCCTTATCGGGTTTGCCCTTGGTTATGCAATATATGCATGACCCTGCCGACAGGCAAGCCGCTCACAGCCCCCGGGACGAGCCCAGGCGCCAGGCCATCGACTGGCCCGCCCGCAGCGGCTTGAGCTCAGCGTCGCCAAATGCGAAATGCCCGGCAACCGTCCAGCGCTCGCGGTGCAGGGTGACCGTTTGCGCATTGACCGGCAAGCCATAGAACGCCGGCCCATGCAGGCTGGCAAAGCCCTCCAGCCTGTCCAGCGCTCCCGCGGCATCAAACGCCTCGGCGTACATCTCGAGGGCCGCATGCGCGGTGTAGCAGCCGGCACAGCCGCTCGCGTGCTCCTTCAGGTGCGCGGGGTGCGGCGCACTGTCGGTGCCCAGGAAGAATTTCGGGCTGCCACCGGTGGCCGCCTGCACCAGCGCCTGGCGGTGCACCTCGCGCTTGAGCACCGGCAGGCAGTAGTAATGCGGCTGCAAGCCGCCGGTGAAGAGGGCATTGCGGTTGTAGAGCAGGTGATGCGCGGTGATCGTTGCCGCGGTGCAGGCGCCACTTTCGGCCACGTACTGGGCCGCCTCGCGCGTGGTGATGTGCTCGAAGACGATCTTCAGCGCAGGAAACCTCTGGCGCAGCGGGATCAGCTGGCGCTCGATGAACACGGCCTCGCGGTCGAAGATGTCGATCCCGGGGTCCGTGACCTCACCATGCACGAGCAGCAGCAGGCCCGCCTTCTGCATGGCCTCGAGCACCGGCGCTATCTTGCGAATATCGGTGACGCCCGCGTCGCTGTGGGTCGTCGCACCGGCCGGGTAGAGCTTGCAGGCGACGATGCCCGCCGCCTTGGCGCGTGCGATCTCCTGCACCGGCAGCGTGTCGGTAAGGTAGAGCGTCATCAAGGGCTCGAAGGCCACGCCGGGCGGCACGGCGGCGAGGATGCGCTCCTTGTACGCCAGCGCCTGTGCCGTGGTGGTCACGGGCGGACGCAGATTGGGCATGATGATGGCGCGGCCGAACTGCGCCGCGCTGTGCGGCACGACGGCGGCCAGCTGGGCGCCATCGCGCACGTGCAGATGCCAGTCGTCGGGGCGGCGGATCGTGAGCGTGTCCGTCACAGCAGCTCCAGCACGCGTTCGGGCGGGCGGCACAGCAGCGCGCCCTTGGGCGTGACGACGATGGGGCGATTCAGCAGGACGGGATGCGCTGCGACCGCGGCGTACAACTCGTCTTGCGTACGCGCGGGGTTGCCAAGATCGAGTTCGCCGTAGATCTGCTCCTTGACGCGCAGCAGCTCGCGCAGGGGCACGCCGACGCGCGCCACCAACGCCTTGAGCGCGGGCACGTCCAGCGGATGGCCGAGATAGTCGACGATGACGGGTTCGATGCCGCGCTCGCGCAGCAGGGCCAGAGCGCCGCGCGAATTGCCGCAGCGCGGGTTGTGGTAAATGGTGGCTTCCATCGATGGTTCCCTGGATATCAGCGCTCGAACGCCACCTGCCCGGCCACCACGGTGCAACGCACGCGCCCCGGCAGGGCATGGCCCTCGAACGGCGTGTACTTGCCCTGGCTCACCAGCGCCTGGCCCACGACCTCGAACCGCTCATCGGGCTCGACGATGCACAGATCCCCCACGCCGCCCTCGACGAGGCGCCCGACGCTCGCCTGCAGGGTGCCGAGCGCATGGCCCAGCACGCCCGCCGCCGCCGAAGTGGCCACGGCCAGCGCACGCCGCAGCGGCACGTTTTCCGACGCGGCCCAGTGCAGCGCCACGGGCAGCAGCAGCTCCAGCCCCGTGGCGCCGGGCTCGGCCTCGCCAAACGGCAGGGTCTTGGCGTCGTCGTCCACGGGCATGTGGTCGGACACCAGTGCATCGATCGTGCCGTCGGCCAGTGCCTTTGAAAGCGCCGCGCGGTCGCTCGCCTGGCGCAGCGGCGGCGCAAGGCGCGCGCGGCTGTCGAAGTAGCCGATCTCCTCATCGGTGAGCATGAGCGAATTGATGCTCACATCCGCCGTGACGCTCAAACCTTCGGCCTTGGCACGGCGCAGCAGCTCCACGCCCGCGCCGCTGGAGAGGCGGCACAGGTGCACGCGCGCTCCGCTGGAGCGCACGAGGTCGAAGATGGTCTGCAACGCGATGGTTTCGGCCGCCACCGGCACGCCGGGCAGCCCCAGCCGCGTGGCGATCGCGCCACTGGCGGCCACGCCCTTGCCCAGGCTCATCTCCTGCGGACGCAGCCAGGCGGTGTAGCCAAAGGTGGCCGCGTATTGCAGCGCGCGCTGCAGCACCTGCGTGCTCGCCAGCGGCACCTCGGCCTGGCCGAAGCCCACGCAGCCCGATTCGGTGAGTTCCACCATCTCGGTGAGCACCTCGCCCTTGAGGCCATGCGTGAGCGCGCCCAAAGGAAAGAGCCGCGCCTGATGGAGCTTTTCGGCGCGGAACTTGAGCATCTCCACCAGGCCGGGCTCGTCGAGCACCGGGTCGGTGTCGGGCGGGCAGACCAGGCTCGTCACGCCACCGGCCACGGCCGCGGCCATCTCGGATTCGAGCATGCGCTCATGCTCGTGCCCCGGCTCGCGCAGGCGCGCCGCCAGATCGACGAGGCCCGGCAGCACCAGACAGCCCGCGGCATCGATGACACGCGCCGGCTCGAACCCCTCGGGCATGCGGCCGATGCCGATGATGCGCCCGGCGGCCAGCGCAATGCTGCCCACCGAGTCCAGGCCCGTGGCCGGATCCAGCACCCGGCCGTTGTCTATGCGAAGTTTCATGATTTCAAGCAAAAACGAGCTGAAACGCTTTCCCAGAAAGCGCATACAGCTATCAATTCAGTAAATTTCATGCACTGTTTCCGGCCACGATGGCCATGACCGCCATGCGCACCGCGATCCCGAACGACACCTGCGAGAGAATCACGGCCTGCGGCCCGTCGGCCACGGCGGAATCGATTTCGACGCCGCGGTTGATCGGCCCCGGGTGCATCACGATGGCGTCGGGCTTGGCCCACCGGAGCTTCTCCGGCGTCAGGCCGAAGGTCTTGAAATACTCCTCGCGCGAGGGCAGGAGCGCGCCACTCATGCGCTCGTTCTGCAGCCGCAGCATGATGACCACGTCGGCGCCCTTGATACCCTCCTGCAGGTTGTCGAAAACGCGCGTGCCCATGCTCTCGAAGCCCGCCGGCGCCAGCGTGCGCGGCCCGACCACGCGCACCTCGGGGCAGCCGAGCACCTTGAGCGCATGAATGTCCGAGCGCGCCACGCGCGAGTGCAGCACGTCGCCGACGATCGCCACCACCAGATTGGAAAAATCCTTCTTGTAGTGGCGGATGGTGTACATGTCCAGCAGCCCCTGCGTGGGGTGCGAGTGCCAGCCATCGCCCGCGTTCACCACATGCACGTGCGGCGCCACATGCTGCGCGATGAGATAGGGCGCGCCCGACTGGCTGTGGCGCACCACGAACAGGTCGGCCGCCATGGCCGAGAGGTTGTCCACGGTGTCGAGCAGCGTCTCGCCCTTGGACGTGGACGAGCGCCCGATGTCGAGCGTGAACACGTCGGCCGAGAGACGCTTGGCCGCGATGTCGAAGGTGGTGCGCGTGCGCGTGCTGTTCTCGAAGAACAGGTTGAACACGCTCTTGCCGCGCAAGAGCGGCACCTTCTTGACCTCGCGGTCGTTCACGCTCACGAAGTTGGTCGCGGTATCCAGGATGTGCGTGACGATCTCGCTCGGCAACCGCTCGAGCGAGAGCAGATGGATCAGCTCGCCGTTCTTGTTGAGTTGGGGATTGCGAACACGGGTCACGCTCGGACTTCCTTCACGTCGAAATGAAACGCACCCGCCTCGGTGCGGGCCAGCGCCAGGTGCAGATCGGCGGGCAAGGCGATGCGCGCCGCGGCGAATTCGGCCGCCACGGGCAGCTCGCGCCCTCCGCGGTCGACCAGCACCGCGAGCCGCACGCACGCAGGGCGCCCGTAATCGAACAGTTCGTTGAGCACGGCGCGCAGCGTGCGGCCGGTATAGAGCACATCGTCGAGCACCAGAATATCGGCGCCATTGACGTCGAACGGCAGCTGCGTCTGCGTGCTGGCGGACAGGCCCCGCTGCGCGAAATCGTCGCGATGCATGACGGAAGACAACACACCGGCGCGGCCCGGCAAGGCCAGATCCTCCTGCAGGCGCTCGGCCAGCCACGCGCCCCCGGACGCAATGCCGACAAGGCGCGTGGGTGGGCGCAGCAGATGACGCACCCCCTCGCGCAACTGCACGTACAGCGCCTCGGCATCGAGCGCCAGATGGCCTGGCGCGGCCACGGCCTGGTTCATGGAAGACTCCTCAGAAATTGCTCCAGAATGATGCAGGCCGAGGCCGCATCGGCATCGCGCGCGCCTTGCGACAGCGCCTCCGTGGTGCTGTAGCGCTCATCCACCTCGAACACCGGCAGCCCGAAGCGCCCGTGCAGCTGGCGCACGAAGCGCCGCGCACGCAGCGTGTTCTCGTGCTCCGCGCCATCCGGATGAAACGGCACGCCCACCACGAGCGCGTCGGGCTGCCATTCGCGAATAGCCTCGGCCACCTGCGCAAAACGCGCCTTGCCTTCGGCATGAATGCTCTTCCTGGGCGTGGCCACGCCCAGCAGCCGCGTTCCCGTGGCCACGCCGGTGCGCTTCAGGCCGTAATCGAAGGCCAGGAAGGACTGCAGGGCAGCCGCTGCACTCGCAGGCGTCCCGCTCGCGCTCATGCGTGCCCCGTCTCGCGCGAGAGCATGGCGGCATGCACGCCCAGCAGGCCCAGCGCCCGGTCATAGCGCTCGGCCACCGGCGCATCGAAGATGACATCGGGGTCGGCCGGCGCCGTAAGCCAGGTGTTGGCCGCCAGTTCCGATTCGAGCTGCCCTCCTTCCCAGGCCGCGTAGCCCAGGGTGACCAGCACGCGCCGCGGCCCCGCGCCCTGCGACAGCGCTTCCAGCACATCGCGCGAGGTGGTCATCTCCAGCCCGCCGGGAATCGCCAGCGTGCAGGCGTAGGGCGTGGGATCGTCTTCCATATCGACCACGGCGCTGGCGGGATGGGTGGATTGCAGCACCTCGGTGTGCATCACCTCGTGCAGCACGAAACCGCGCTCCGTCTGCACCGGCCCGCCGTGAAAGACCGGCTGGCGCGTGAGGTCGGGGCGGCCCAGCGACAGATCGACGCGCTGGAACAGCCCCTGCATGTCCATGTCGCTCGGCTTGTTGATCATCAGCCCGAGCGCCCCACGGGCGCCGTGCTCGCACAGGTAGACCACGCTGTGCGCGAACGTGGCGTCGCGCAGGCTCGGCATGGCAATGAGGAAATGATTGGTCAGATTGACCGAATCCGTCGGAGCAGGCATGGGTGCATTTTATTGAACCCGCGGTCCCGCCGCGCGGACATATCACCCTTGTGCCGCCACCTGCTCCATTTCCGCGTAGCGCTGCACCAGCCCGAGCAGCACCTCGTCCGAATAGGGTTTGCCCAGATAATGGCTCACGCCCAGCGCCACCGCGTGCTCCTTGTGCTTCTCCGCCATGCGCGAGGTGATCATGATGATGGGCAGGTCGGCGAGCCTTTCATCGGCACGGATCGCGCGCGCCAGATCAAAGCCGTCCATGCGCGGCATCTCGATGTCCGAGAGCACCACCACGGGCCGCTCCTCGCGCAGGCGCTGCAGCGCTTGCAGACCGTCCGCGGCGAGTGCCACCCGATAGCCCTCGCGCTGCAACAGGCGCTGGGTGACCCGGCGCACGGTGATGGAATCGTCGACCACCAGCACCAGCGGCACCACCGCCGTGGACTGCAAGGCAGCGGCCGACTGGGCCTGTGCCCGAGTGGGCGCGGTCCTGGCGGCGCTGGGCGGACGCATCACAGCGCGCGCCTGAGCGCCGTACACCGTCGCCAGGGCCACCGGGTTGTAGATCAGCACCACGGCGCCCGAGGCCAGCACCGACATGCCGGCCAGACCCGGCAGGCTGGACAGCTGAGGCCCGAGGTTCTTCACCACCACTTCCTGGTTGCCCAGCACCTCATCCACATGCAGCGCCAGCCGCTGCGATGCCGAGCGCACGATCACCACCGGCCGTGTCTTGTCCGCGACCTCGGCGCTGTTGGCCGATGACTGCAGCAGCGCACCGGCCCAGTACAGCGGCGCGTCCAGATAGCTGCCGGCGGCATACGCCTGCTCGAGCTCGGCGGCGGGCGCGCGGCGCACCACTTCGATGATGTTGGCCGGAATGCCGATGCTCAGGCTGCCCACGCGCACCATGACCACCTGCGTGACCGCGGTCGTCAGGGGCAGCACCAGCCTGAACGCGGTGCCCTCCCCGGGCGTGCTGTGGGTCTCTATGCGCCCCCCCAGGGACTGCACCTCCGCGCGCACCACGTCCATGCCAATGCCGCGGCCCGAGAGCTCGGTCACTTCGGACGCCGTGGAAAAACCCGGCTGGAAGATGAGATCGGCAGCGCGCGCTGCATCGATCGCTTCATCCGCCGCCACCAGGCCCAGTGCCAACGCGCGCTCGCGGATGCGTTCGACATCGAGCCCCGCGCCGTCATCGCGGAATTCGACGGACACGTCGTTGCCCTCGTAACCCACAGTGACCACGATGGAGCCCGCCGCCGGCTTGCCCGCTGCTTCACGCGCCTGCGCCGGTTCGATGCCGTGGCCCACGCAGTTGCGCAGCAGGTGCTCGAACGCAGGCGCCATGCGCTCGAGCACGCCGCGGTCCATTTCGATGGCGCCGCCGACCAGGTCCAGCCTGACCTGCTTGCCGGTCTCGCGGCTGGCCTGGCGCACGACGGCGTACAGGCGCTCGGCCAGCGAGTCGAACTCCACCATGCGCGTGCGCAGCAGTTCGCGCTGCAGTTCGCGCGCCTGACGGGCCTGGTCGGTCAGATCATCTTCCGCCCCTTCCACCGAACGCTGCAACGCACGCTGCACCGTGGCCACGTCGTTGACCGACTCGGCCATCATGCGCGTGAGCTCCTGCATGCGCGTGAAACGGTCGAACTCCAGCGGATCGAAGGCCGCCGCGCTCTCGCGCGACTGCGCCTGGCGCGACTGCATCTGCGATTCGGCCTGCACTTCGATGTCGCGCAACTGGGCGCGCAAACGCTCCAGATTGCCGCCGAGGTCATCGAGCGAGCCTCGCATCTGCAGCACGCGCGTGGACAGGCGCGCGCGGGCAATCAGCACCTCACCCACGTCATTGACCATGCGATCGAGCAGATGGGAGCGCACGCGCACCTGCTGGCCGCCGCCCGTGCGCGCGGCGGTGCGCACCAGCTCGACCGGCCGCACCACGGCAACGGGCGCGACCAGCGGCTGCGCGGCACCCGATGGGGCTTCTGCGCCTGCCTGATCCCCCTGCGCGGGGGTGGTCGCCTGCATTTGTGACGCAGCAGACGGCGCCTGCGCGCCTATCGCCCGCAGGGCGTCAAAGGTGGCCTGCAGGCCGTCAAAACGCGCCAGCAGGGGATCGATGTCCGCCGCCGTGGCGGCTTCGGCATCCACACCCTCGACGGCCGACTCCATGCGGTGCGCCATTTCGCCCAGGCGCAAGGCGCCAGCCAGGCGCGCGCTGCCCTTGAGCGTGTGCAGCGCGCGCAGAAGCTCGCGCCGCGCGTCCAGATCGGACGGCCGCTCATGCCACTGGCGCAACGCGCCCCCGAGCGTCGGCAGGAGTTCGAGCGCTTCTTCTTCAAAGATCGGGAACAGATCCGGGTCGATCGTGTCGATGACATCGATATCGTCTTCGTCGGCATCGGCAGCGATGGCCTGTGCAATCGCCTGGTCGATATCGCGCTCATGCTGAAAGGCGTCCGCCCGAGGTTGCGCAGGCTCGTCGAGCCGTGGCAGATCCTGCGTCAGCGGCATGCCGGCGGGCGCGGCGACGGACGGCGCTTCGGGTTCGGGCTCGGTGGCCTGAGTCAGGGGCTCAGCCTGCGGGGACGGCGCCCCGCCCTGTTCCAGGGGCGCCTCGTCGAGCATGTCGTACGGCTCATGCTCATGCTCCATCCCGCCGATCTGGGAATCCCTCCATTCCTGCAATTTGTGGATCAGCGTGGCTTCCAGATCGCTTCCGTCGCCCGACTGGGCCGCCAGGGGCTGGACGCCGCTGGTGATATCCGTCTGCAACAGGATTTCGAGACGCTCGACCACATCAGCCTGCGGCTCCTTGAGGAAGCCCGCCGCGAACTGATGCAGGAGGCGGCGAATCTCGTCCACCGCGTCGCCCAGCACGCGCACCGCGGCAGGGTCCGCGGAGCCGGCCAGCTGCAGATGCTGCAGCGCATGCTCGAGCGTACGCGCCAGTTGCGACAGGACGGTGAAACCGACGGTGGCGGAACTGCCGGCCAGCGAATGCGCCATGGCAACGGCTTCTTCGGAGATGACCGGCGACACCGCCTCGGCCCACTCCTGCACGCAATCGACCAGACGGCGGGACCAATCGTCGGCCTCGTTGAGGTAGACGTTGTACAGCGCGGTTGGAACCCGCAAATCGCCAATCAGCCTGGAATCGCCCTCGACGATGGTCGGAAGCGGCGGCGGCTCGGTCGGCACCGGCCCGGCAGGCTCCACCAGGGCAGGAGGTTCGCGTGAGTCGGCGTGCTCGGCGGGAAGCGCATCCGCCGGCGCAAACATCCCGTCGGGCAGCAGGGGAGCGGGCGAAGTCGGCCCCCCGTCCGCCGCCATGGAGGCCGGCGCTGGCATCTGCGGCTCCAGCGCGTCCTCGATGACCGTGTCGGGAAAGCCGAACCCGGAGTCATGGACCGGATCGTGTGCCGCCTCGGCGGCCTGTTCAGGCGCCGACTCGGCAGGCACCATATCCGCGATGTGCGGCTCGCCCCCCTCGTGCGAACCGGCATGCGCCCAGGGCACGAGCACGCCCTGTGTCCGCATGGCATCGGCCACCTCGTGAAAATCCCGGGCACGCCATGCGACATCCCCGCCCCGGGCCAGATCCTGCACCCACGCGCCAAAGGCCTGCATGGCATCGTGCGCGAGCGTCCTCAGATCGGCCGACACCGGCTTCTCATGCACCAGCCAGTCGTTGAGCACCTGCTCCAGGGACCAGGCTGCTTCACCGAATTCATTCAGGCCCACCATGCGCGAGCTGCCCTTGAGCGTGTGGAATGCACGGCGCAGGGTGGTCTGTTGCTCGATGTCGCCCGGTTCGTCCCGCAGTGCGGCGACCGCCGCCAGGCCGTTGGCGATGACTTCGCGTGCCTCTTCGATGAAGATTTCGAGCAGCTCCGCGTCGGGCGCCTCGTCTCCGGCGGCCTGCATCACCGGCGCCGGCACAACGGCCTCGGCGGCCTCGGCCGGCTCCGGCTCCGGCGCCGCCTCGGACTCGAGCTCCGGGAGAGGCATGAAATCCACAACGGGTTCGACCATCGCCGCCTGGTCGGTCCCGGGCTGCACAGCGCCGGTCTCCGTCGGTTGTACCGGCTCGATCGACGGCACCGCCACATCGGCTTGCGCCGCTGCCTGCGCCACCAGGGCCGGCTCGACCTCGAACTCCGGGAACTCGGCCGCACGCGCCGCCAGCACCTGCTCCGCCACCTCGGGCTCATCTTCCACACGCATGCGGGTCGTGCTGCCCATCACGATCTTGAGCTCGCCCAGTTCTTCGTCGTAGACGAACAGCTTGGCTGCCATCGCGCGCTGGTAACCCAGCATGTCGACGAGGAAACCCAGGGCCCCGAGGCTGTTGCCCAGCCGTTCGAAAACCAGCGGACGCTGCGCCTCGTCGATCTCGCCCACCAGCAGCTTCTCGATCACGTCGCGCATGCGCAGGACGGCCAGCGACGCCTGCTCTATGCCCAGCACCGACAGGACGCCACGCATCTGCTGCATGCCACCAGGCACCGCGGTCAGCGGCGTCGTGTCCGCGGGGTTGCGGAAAAACTGATCCAGCGATTTTTCGACATCCGCCAGCGTCACCCTCAACTCACCCACCACGCTGCCCATGGTCTGGTGGTCGCTCACCCGGCGGTACAGCTCCTCCATCCACGGTTCGAGCGGCTGGGATTCGCCTCCCAGCGTCACGCCATCGAGGCGCCCCGCCAGAAGCTCGGCCCGCTCGGCCATGTGCTCGCGTGCCGCATCGAGTTCCTCGAACGAGGCCTGCAGATAGAGCACGGCGGTGGCCACTTCCATGGCCAGCGCGGGCGCGGGCGGCTGCGCCGCGTGCAGCGGCACCGCCACCGCGCGCATGAGCGCCTCGGCCAGCGGCTCGCTGTCGAGCTGCAGCTTGCGCAGCGAGTCGCACACGAGGCTGAATTGATCGGCGGCCAGCTTGATCTTGTGCTTGTCGCCACCGGCCAGGGCAGACCAGGTTTCGGTGGCCGCCGCGATGCGCTTGCGCGCCTGCGCGAGCTGCGCCGGATCGCAGAGCCCGAAGCGCGCGGACTCGTAATCGACCGGAGCCACATCCTGCAGGCTCCATGCATGGCGCACCGAGCGCAGCGCCGTCACGCCCGCGGCATCGTCCGGCATGCGCGCCTGGGCGCAGAAAAAAAGCAGTTCGGGCAGCAAGCGGTCCGCCAGCGCCGTCTGGCCACGGGCCAGCGCCGTGTACTGCATCAGCACGCGCGAGGTCGTGCGCTTGACGTAGGCATCCACCGTCAGCCAGCGCCGCGCGATCGCCTCGAAGAACCCGGCGGCCGCCTTCCAGAAGATGCGTGGCTGCGTCTGCTGCTGCGCGGCGGCAAACCCCATGCACAGATGCTGCATGTCCACCGCCGCCTCGGCATCCCCGTTCTTGACGATGCGCAAGACCGCCGTGTCCAGGTGCGAGCGCACCTCGGCGCCGTAGGGCAGCGGCAGGACGGTGCCGGGAAAGACCGGCTCGCGCACACGCCGCTCGGCAGGCCACAGATCCATCGGATGCACATGCGGCACCCCCGCGAGCAGCTGCACCTGGCGGTACTGCGGGAACAGTGCCACGGGAGAGACATTCTTGCCCGCGAGAATGCTGTCCAGGTATTCGATGATGGCAAAGCTTGCGCTCTCGAGCTCCGCCACGGCCTCGCCCCGGCACTTCTCGGGCTCCTGCACCAGGCGATGCACCGCCGCTTCCATCGCCCGCAGCACGAGCGCCGTCTGCTCCATGCCCACCATGACCAGCGCGCCGGCGCACTGGTGCAGCATCTGCCGCACATTGCGCAAGGTGGCCGTGTCGTGGGAAGTCAGGTCCGACTCGCCCGAACTTTCGATCTCGTGCGCGAAGTGCCGCAGCAGCTTGACGGCACTGTCCAGTGTCTTGCGCAGCTCGGCATGCACCCACGCCAGAGGGCCCAGATCCTGCTCCTCATAACGAACATCACGCACCGCAGCGTGTGGTGTTCCCGTGGATGACATGGCTTGCCCTCCGAGTGTGGTGGCCTGTGGCACGATGGGGCCGCTCAGGCGATCTTGAACCGCGCCACCGATTGGCGCAATTCCTCAGCCATCTTGGAGAGTTCGCGCACCTGGTGGGCGGTGGTGCGAGTCCCCTCTCCCGTTTGTTCGGTCACGGCGAAAATGTGCTGGATGTTCTCGGCCACGCCATTGGCAAGGTTGGCTTCGCGCAGCGTGGCCGACGAGATGCTTTCGATGAGTTCGGCCAGTTTGCGCGACACGCTGTCGATCTCGGACAGCGCCGTGCCGGCACTGTCCGACAGGCGCGCGCCTTCAACCACACCACGCGTGGAACGCTCCATGGCGGCGACCGCGTCCTGCGTATCCGTCTGAATGGCCTTCACCAGCGCCGCGATCTGGCGCGTGGCGTCCGCCGAACGCTCCGCCAGGCGCTGCACTTCCTCGGCCACCACCGAGAAGCCGCGGCCGGCCTCGCCGGCCGACGCCGCCTGAATGGCGGCATTCAGCGCCAGCAGGTTGGTCTGTTCGGTAATGCCCGAGATCAGCTCCGTGATTTCACCGATCTCCTGCGAGGATTCACCCAGGCGCTTGATCCGCTTGGACGTGTCCTGGATCTGGTCGCGGATCGAGTTCATGCCGCCGATGGCGTTCTGCACCGCCTTCAAGCCTTCGTCCGCCGCCTGCCGTGATTGCTGCGCCACCATCGCGGACGCCTGCGCCTGAGACGATACCCCGTTGATGCGCGTGGCCATGTCCAGAACCGATTGGCCGGTTTCCCGAATTTCACGCAGTTGCTCGCTCGAAGCCGCCAGCAGCTCCGTCGAGGTGCCGTCCACCTGGGTCGTCGTCTGCGCCACGCGCGTGGCGGTGTTCTGCACGCTGCCCACCAGCACCCGCAGTTCTTCCACGGTGTAGTTCACCGAGTCGGCGATCGCGCCGGTGATGTCCTCGGTCACCGTGGCTTCCTGCGTCAGGTCACCTTCGGCGACGGACTGCAGTTCGTTCATCAATCGCAAGATGGCCGCCTGGTTGGCATCGTTGATGCGCTTGGCCTCGAGCTCCTGCAGGCGCGCTTCCTGACGCTGCTGCTCCGACGCCTTCTGGCGCCGCTCGCTGTCCAGAAGTTGCACCCGGGCGATGCCCACGCCGCACAGCAGCGTGAACAGGGCCAGCGCGGCGAGCAAGGCGATTTCACTGACGCCGAAGCCCGATTGCGCGGCCAGCCTGCTCTGTATCGTCTCCAGATGCAGACGTGCCGGCTCGCTGTCCAGCGCCAGCACGGCCTGCGCCATGCGAGCGGTCGAGAGATCGTCGGCGCTGTCAAGCAGCAGGGTCACGCGCGGCTCGTTGTCCTCGTACAGGGCCATGAGGGCAGCGCCAGCCGGACCCGTCATCAGCTGAGGAATGCGCTGCACGATGGACCTGAAATCCGCCGCCGCCTGATCGAGCTCGGCCTGCACACCCACGCCGGCGCCCCCGTACACGAGATTGGCATCGAGCCCGATGCGCTGCGTCAGCATGGTCAGGCGGCTGGCCAACTCCATCGCCTGGACATCCGTCCCCTTGAATGCGCGGTCTGCGATGGCCTGCGCCGTACGCCGCCAATCTCCCGCGTCGTGATTGATCGCGTTCAGGGTCTTGGCCGCATCCACAAGGGTCGACGTGTGCGACTGCATGACCTGGACGTAGCGTTCCGCACGCTCGGTACTGGCCCGGATGCTCTCCAGTTCGCTGAAGAAAGCGCCCCCCAGCGGCTTCACGCCCATCTCGGCGTTGCCCTCGGACAATGCCTTGAAATCGCGCAAGAAGATGCGCGAGCTGTCGGCCAGCACCCCGAAGGCCTTGGGCTCGCCCGCAGCCGCCTCGCCAAACGCCTTCACGAGACGCTGCGACTGGGTCAGGGTTTCACCCACCGTCGCGAGCTGACGCGCCGAGACCTGCGCGCGCTGCACCAGCCAGCCGCCGAAGATCACCAGCACCAGCACGCCTAGGCCGAGCAGCACGAGCAGGCGGCGCTGGTGCACCGCCGCGCTGGCGCGCCCGAGCAGCGGCAGGGCGATCATGTCCTCCTGCGATTGCGGGGCGGCGGACTCGGAAAATTCCAATGGCTCGCTTCCCTGCACGCTGTCCACTCCGTCGGAGCGAAACACGGTGGACAAGCCATCTGCATGTTGCGGGTCAACCCCCAGATCCATGCGGCTGGGCTGCACATCGGCCTCCGCCGGCGCGCGTCGCAAGAACTTGTTCAAGGTATCAGCCAACGACATAGTACTTTCCCATCACGACAGTTGCGCCCGCACGTCAGGCACCGATATTCAAAAACCCCGCATCGCCCGCGAGCACGTGCAGATCAAGAACCTGCCAGCGCCCTCCGTGTGCATCGACCTTGACGCCGCCGAGATAGGCCGCCGCGCCAGGCGCCGGCTCTTCATCGGCAACGAAATCCTGCTTGCCGCGCAAACCCGCGAACCGGTCGATCAGCAGCGCCGCGTTGACGTCCAGCAGCGAACCCAGCGTCACCAGCGAGCACTCGGACAGCGCCTGTTCCGTGCGCGTCTGTTGCGAGCCCAGCAGCATGGCGAGATCGACCACGCCCGCAAGCACCCCGCGCAGATTGGCCACGCCCAGGAACCATGGCCGCGCATGCGGCACCGGCTGGGTGCCGGACCAGGCGAAAATCTCGCCGGCCTGGGAAAGTGGCAGCAATAACCGATGGGACGCGCATTCGACAGCCAGCCAGGAGGCCATCGCCACGCTTTCGGTCCTGGCCGCCTGCAGGCGAGCCAGCAGCCGCAGTTGAACGTCTTTCAGTGATTCGCGTTCTGCCATGACGGGGGCTGCGCGCGCCTCAGTTCAGGGAGCTGATTTTTTCACGCAGCTCTGCGGCATCGACCGGCTTGGTGATGTAGCCGCGAGCACCCTGGCGCATGCCCCAGACCCTGTCGGTCTCCTGGTTCTTGCTGGTGCACATGATGATGGGAATGTTCGCGTACTTCGGATCGTGGGTGAGCGCGCGCGTGAGTTGAAAGCCGTTCTTGCCGGGCATGACCACATCCATGAGGATCAGGTCGGGCATGCTTTCCTCCAGCCGGCGGTAGGCCTCGTCGGCGTTTTCCGCGGTGCTCACGTCCAGGCCCTCCTTTTTCAGCAAGTCCGAAAGAAACACCAATTCGGTCTTGGAATCATCCACGACCAATACTTTTTTGATAGCCATCACTGAGCTCCTGGTTGCACGCGGCCCAATTGCTGCACGGTCTGCAGCAACTGATCTTTGGTAAAGGGTTTGGTGAGGTAATCCTGACAGCCCACCATGCGCCCCCGGGCCTTGTCGAAGACGCCGTCCTTGGACGACAGCATGACGACGGGGGTATCGGAAAAGCGCGGATTGCGCTTGATGATGGCCACCGTCTGGTAGCCATCGAGCTTGGGCATCAGGATGTCGCAGAAAATGAGCTGCGGCTGGTAGTCGTTCACCTTGGAGAGGGCGTCGAAGCCATCGTCGGCGAGCAAAACTTCATGACCACCCTGCTTGAGGAAAATCTCGGCGCTGCGCCGGATCGTGTTGCTGTCGTCCACCACGAGCACCTTGATCGTGGGACCGGTAGTCGCTGTCGCCAATTTGTCCCGCTCCTTTGGATTCCGTTCTTGCCTTGCCATGAAAAGGGCATGCAGGCCCGGTTCGAACAAGCTTATCGATGCTCACCATGAAATGCAACGATTCTACGTAACCCAAAGCGCGCAAACGCCAAAGCGCTTCACCAATGCAACAGTTTGGCGCCTCAGGATTACCCGTACACGAACGCCCCTGGCCCACGCGGGTTGCGCACGGCGTCTGCGCCCAGGCGCGGCGACAGCGACGAAAATGCGGGCCATGACACATCACCACGACCTCAACGCCACCTTGTTCGACCGTGCCAAAGCCTTGATTCCCGGCGGTGTCAATTCACCCGTGCGGGCCTTCCGGGCCGTGGGCGGCACGCCCCCCTTCATCACACGCGGCCAGGGCGCGCACGTCTGGGACGCCGACGGGCGGCGCCTGATCGACTACATCGGCTCCTGGGGGCCGATGATCCTCGGCCACGGGCACCCTGCGGTGCTCGAAGCCGTGCACCGGGCGATCGACCGTGGCCTGTCATTCGGCGCGCCGACCGAGCGCGAGAGCGAGCTGGCCGAGGAGATCGTGCGCCACCTGCCCTCGATCGAGATGCTGCGGCTGGTGAGCTCGGGCACCGAGGCCGGGATGAGCGCGATCCGCCTGGCGCGCGGCGCCACGGGGCGCAGCAAGATCATCAAGTTCAACGGCTGCTACCACGGCCACGCCGATGCGCTGCTGGTCAAGGCCGGCTCGGGCCTCGCGACCTTCGGCCACGCCACGAGCGCGGGCGTGCCCGAGGTGGTGGTGCAGGACACGCTGGTGCTTGAATACAACGACGTGACGCAGCTCGAAGAGGCCTTCGCGCTGCACGGCGAAAAGATTGCCTGCGTGATCATGGAGCCGATTGCAGGGAACATGAACTTCGTGCGCGCGAGCGTGCCCTTCATGCGCGCGGCGCGCGAGCTGTGCACGCGCCACGGCGCGCTGCTCATCATCGACGAGGTGATGACGGGCTTTCGCGTGGCGCTGGGCGGCGCGCAGAGCCTGTACGCCCAGGCACTTCCCGGCTTCGCGCCCGACCTCACGATGCTGGGCAAGGTGGTGGGCGGCGGCATGCCGCTGGCGGCCTTCGGCGGGCGGCGCGACGTGATGGAGCAGCTCGCGCCGCTGGGGCCGGTGTACCAGGCAGGCACGCTATCGGGCAACCCGGTGGCCACGGCCTGCGGGCTCGCCACGCTGCGCGAGGTGGGCCAGCCGGGCTTTCATGACCGGCTCGGCGCGCGCACGCGCTCGCTGATCGAAGGATTGAGCCAGGCGGCGCAGGCCGAAGGCGTGGATTTTTGCGGAGACAGCGAGGGCGGCATGATGGGCTACTTCCTGCTGCCCGAGCTGCCGCGCAACTACCCCGAGGTGCTCCAGAGCGATGGCGCGCGCTTCAACCGCTTCTTTCACGGCCTGCTCGACCGCGGCATCTATACCGCCCCGGCGCTGTACGAAGCGGGTTTCGTCAGCGGCGCGCACAGCGCGGCCGATATCGAAGAAACCGTGGCGGCCGCCCGCGAGGTGTTCAAAACGCTACGCAATTGATGGCTGACAGCGCTAGCCCAGCAAGCGTTTCAGGCCATTTTGACCAACTTCTTCCTGACACGCGGCCAGAGCACGTTCAGGCTCAGGCCCGCCATCACGAGCAGCATGGCCGTACCCTTCCACACTGGGAAGGGTTCGCCCAGAAGCGCCACCGAGCTGCCCATGCCGAAGACCGGCACCAGCAGCGCCAGCGGCGTGACGGTGGCCGCGTCGTAGCGCACCAGCAGCCAGGCCCAGAGGCCATAGCCGAGGATGGTGTTGGCCATCGACTGCCAGAGGATCGCACCCCAGGCCAGCGGTGGCGCGACGCTGATCGCATGCCAGAGCACCGCCGGCCCACCTTCGGCGAGCAGCGCCAGCACGACCAGCGGCGGCACGGAGAACGCGCTGGTCCAGACCATGTAGGCCACCATGTTCACGCGCCCGGCCTGGCGCCCCACCAGGTTCCCGAGCGCCCAGCACAGGCCCGAGCCCAGCACCATCACAATGCCCAGCCACGTCGTGGTGCCATCGGTGTGCAGACCGATCACCGCAAAGCCTGCGATCGCGAGCGCTGCGGCGACAAGCTGAAAGAGCCGCACACGCTCGCCCTCGATCACGACGGCAAGGCCCACGGTGAAGAGCACCTGCGCCTGCACCACGAGCGATGCAAGGCCCGGTGAAATCTGCGACTGCATTGCCAGATACAGCAGGCTGAACTGCCCCCCGCCGATCAACAAACCATAGCCCGCCAGGTTGCGCCAGGGCACCTGTGGGCGCTTGAAGAAAAAGATGGCCGGCACGGTGGCGCTGGCAAAGCGCAGCGCCGCCATCAGGAGCGGCGGAAACGACGCCAGCGCCACCTTGATGACGACGAAGTTGCTGCCCCAGATCGCAACGACCAGCAGGCCCAGCAGCAGGTGGTTGACCGAGATGACCTGCCGCGCCCCGGCGGCGGCAGGCAGGGTGTCAGTGGCGGAAATGGCGCACTCCCGTGAAGACCATGGCGACGCCGCGCTCGTTGGCCGCATCGATGACCTCCTGATCGCGCATCGAGCCGCCAGGCTGCGCGACGCAGCTGGCGCCCGCATCGACGACCACGTCCAGCCCGTCGCGGAAGGGGAAGAAGGCGTCGCTCGCGACCACCGTGTCCTTGAGCGTGAGGCCCGCAGCCTCGGCCTTGATGGACGCGATGCGCGCCGAGTCGAGCCGGCTCATCTGCCCCGCGCCCACGCCCATGGTCATGCCGCCCTTGCAAAAGACGATCGCGTTGCTCTTGACGTACTTGGCCACGCGCCAGGCGAACATCACGTCCTGCAGCTGCTCCTGCGTCGGCTGGCGCGCGGTGACGACCTTGAGGTCGGCGAGCTGCAGCTCGTGATTGTCGGCGGTCTGCAGCAGCAGGCCCGAGCCGACGCGCTTGGCGTCCATCAGGTTGCGGCCCTGGCTCCAGGCGCTGGCGCCGCCGGCGGCGGGCAGCGCGATCTTCACCAGGCGCACATTGGCCTTGGCCTTGAAGACGGTCAGCGCCTCGGGCGTGAAGTCGGGCGCCATCAGCACCTCGACGAACTGCTTGGCCACCTGCTCGGCCGCCGCGCCGTCGACCGGCCGGTTGAACGCGATGATGCCGCCGAAGGCGCTGGTCGGATCGGTCTGGAAGGCCTTGGCGTAGGCCTCGCGCGCGCTCGTGCCCACGGCCACGCCGCAGGGGTTGGCGTGCTTGACGATGACGCAGGCGGGCAGCTTGAAGCTCTTGACGCACTCCCACGCGGCATCGGCGTCGGCGATGTTGTTGTACGAGAGCTCCTTGCCCTGCAGCTGCTCGCCGGTGACGATGGCGCCGGGCGCCGGGTACAGATCGCGGTACAGCGCCGCCTGCTGGTGGCTGTTCTCGCCATAGCGCAGATCCTGCACCTTGGTGAAGATGCCGTTGCTCTGGCCGGGGAAAAGCTGGCGTCTTGGCACATAGCTTTCGCCGGGCTGGTCGGCCTCGAAATCCACGGACGAGAGGTAGTCGCTGATCGCCCCCGCGTACTGCGCGATGCGGTTGAACGCCGCCACCGCCAGCCTGAAGCGCAGCGCGTCCGACAGCTTGCCCTGGGCTTTCAGCTCGGCCAGCACCTCGGGGTATTGCGCGGCGCCGGTCAACACGCCCACGTCCTTCCAGTTCTTGGCGGCGCTGCGCACCATGGCCGGGCCGCCGATGTCGATGTTCTCGATCGCGTCCGCGAGCGTGCAACCCGCCTTGGCCACGGTGGACTCGAAGGGGTAGAGGTTGACCACCAACAGGTCGATGGTGTCTATGCCGTGGTCCTTCAGCGCCGCCATGTGCTCGGGCAGCTCACGGCGCGCGAGCAGGCCGGCGTGCACCTTGGGGTGCAGGGTCTTGACGCGGCCGTCGAGCATTTCCGGAAAGCCCGTCACCTCGGCCACCTCGGTCACCGGCAGGCCTTCGGCGGCCAGCAGCTTGGCCGTGCCACCGGTGGAAATCAGCCGTATGCCCAGCGCATGCAACGCCTTGGCGAAATCCACGATGCCGCTCTTGTCCGAAACGGAAATCAACGCGTTCATCACTGTCTATCCTCGAAGTTTCAAATCAAATACGGCTCAAACGCTTTCCTGGCAAGCGCGAGCAGCTATCAATTCAGCAGGCTCGCACTCACAGCAGGCGATGGTCGACGAGCTTCTTGCGCAGCGTGTTGCGGTTCAGCCCCAGCCATTCGGCGGCGCGCGACTGGTTGTGCCCGGCGTGGTGCATCACCACTTCGAGCAGCGGCTTTTCGACCAGCCGCAGCACCATGGCGTACATGTCCTCGGGCGCCTCGCCGCCCAGGTCCTCGAAGTAGCGCAGCAGGCTGTCGCGCACGCTGGCTTCGATGTTGCTGTTGGCGGGGCTCATGCATGCACTCCCACGATGCGTTCGTTCACGGCCATCTCATCCGCCCCGGGCAGGCGCTCCATGCGCTGCTCCAGCGCGCAAAAATAATCATGCACCGCGCGCCATTGCGCGTCGCCGTGCTCGATCGCGTTGATGCGTCGGCGCAGTTCGTCGCCGCCCGGCAGGCCGCGCACATACCAGGCGATGTGCTTGCGCGCGCTGCGCACGCCGGTCGATTCGCCGTAGAGGCTGTAGTGCTCCAGCAGGTGCTCCAGCAGCAGGCGCTTGACCTCGGCCACCAGCGGCGGCGCGAGTTCCTCGCCGGTCTCCAGGAAGTGCAGCACCTCGCGAAAGATCCACGGCCGGCCCTGCGCCGCGCGGCCGATCATCAGCGCGTCCGCGCCCGTGGCCCGCAGCACGGCGCACGCCTTGCGCGCATCGGTGATGTCGCCATTGGCCACCACCGGAATCGTCACCGCGCGCTTGACGGCGGCGATGGTGTCGTACTCGGCCTCGCCCCGGTAACCCTGCTCGCGCGTGCGCCCGTGCACCGTCAGCATCTGGATGCCCGCGGCCTCGAACCGGCGCGCCAGCGCCACGGCGTTCCTGTGCGCGTCGCACCAGCCTGTGCGCATCTTGAGCGTGACGGGCACATCGCGCGGGGCGCAGACCGCGACCACGGCCTCGGCGATCTCCAGCGCCAGCGGCTCGTTTTGCATCAGCGCCGAACCGGCCCATTTGTTGCAGACCTTCTTGGCCGGGCAGCCCATGTTGATGTCGATGAGCTGCGCGCCGCGGTCGATGTTATAGGCCGCCGCCTCGGCCATCATGGCGGCGTCCGTGCCCGCGATCTGCACCGCGATGGTGCCGGGCTCGCCCTCGTGGTTGGCGCGGCGGCTGGTCTTGAGGCTGTCCCACAGGTCGCGGCGCGAGGTCACCATCTCGCTGACCGCATGGCCCGCGCCAAGCGCGCGGCACAGGCGGCGGAACGGCCGATCCGTCACCCCCGCCATGGGCGCGACGAAGACGCGGTTGGCAAGAACGACGGGGCCAAGTTGCAGCGGAATCATGGGGGAAAGGGGGCAGGCAAGCGGGCCCGCGAAGCCAGCGATTGTAGTTGCCCGCTTTTTGGGCAAACGTCCCGCCCGCTACACCTACACTTGCCGCCCCATGGAACCGTGGATGACCGCCCTCGCCGCCTGGCTCGCGCTGCCCGCCAACGGCCTGGCGACGGTCTTCGCCGTGGCGCTGGCCTCGGCCACGCTGCTGCCGCTGGGGTCGGAACCGGCGGTGTTCGCGCTGGTACAGCTCAACCCCGGGCTGTTCTGGCCCGCCATCCTGGTGGCCACGCTGGGCAACACGCTGGGCGGCGCCATCACTTGGTGGATGGGCCTGGGCACGCACCGCGCCATCGATCGCCTGCGCGGCAAGCCCAGCGAGGTGCGCGTGCTCGCCTGGCTCAAGCGCTTCGGCCCGCGCGCCTGTCTGCTCTCCTGGCTGCCCGTCGTGGGCGATCCGCTGTGCGCCGTGGCCGGATGGCTGCGCCTGCCCTTCTGGCCCTGCGTCGCCTACATGGCCGTGGGCAAATTCGCACGCTATCTGCTCATGACCACGGCCCTGCTCTACCTGTGGCCGCAGGGCGCGATCTGACGCCGAGGCGCGCGGGGCGGCGCGCATACGCATATAGCCGCCGCGTCTAATGCGCGGCGCGTATATGGTTCTAGCAAACAAGTCGTTCGTTTTGCCGCGGCGGCTTCCTAAGCTCATGGACTTTCCAATTGCAAAGCCCGTGCATGCTGCGTCGCCAATGGCTCACCCTGCCCCTCGCCTTCGCCCCCCTGATGGGCGCGCAGGCGGGCGAGCGCACGCTGCTCAACGCCGCGTATGACGCCACGCGCGAGTTCTTCGCGGCCTTCAACGCGGACTTCACGCGACGATGGGCACGTGAGCACGGTGAAGCGCTGACGATCCACCCATCGCACGGCGGCTCGGGCAAGCAGGCGCGCTCGGTGCTCGACGGTCTGCGCGCCGACGTGGTGGCGCTCGCGCTACCGCCCGACATCGACGTGCTCGCGCGCAGCGGCCTGGTCCGCGCCCACTGGCGCGAGGCGCTGCCACGGCAGGCCTGCCCCTTCGGTTCGACCATCGTGTTCCTCGTGCGCCCAGGCAATCCGGCGCGCGTGCGCGGCTGGGACGACCTGCTGCGGCCGGGCCTGAAGCTGCTCACCCCCAACCCCAAGATTTCCGGCGGCGCGCGCTGGAACTACTTTGCCGCCTGGGGCCATGCGCTGCGCGCCTCGGGCGGCAGCGAACGCGCGGCGCGGGACTTCGTCGGCGCGCTGCTGCGGCAGGTGCCGGTGCTCGATGCGGGCGCGCGCGCGGCCACGATGAATTTTGTCGCGCGCGGCCTGGGCGACGTGCTGCTGACCTGGGAGAGCGAGGCGCTGCTGGCGCTGCAGACCTTCGGCGCGGCCAGCGTCGGAGTGGTCTGGCCCGCCCAGAGCATCGCGGCCCACCTGCCCGTCGCCGTGGTCGACCGCGTGGCCGAGCGCCGGGGCAGCGCCGCGCTGGCGCACGCCTACCTGCAGGCGCTCTACGCGCCCGAGGCGCAGGCGCTGGCGGCGCGGCATTTCTTTCGCACCCCACAAGCCACCGCGACCACGTTGCCGCCACTCCAGACCTTCACGCTCGAAGACGTGGCGGGTGACTGGGCCAGCGCGCAGCGCACGCACTTCACCGACGGCGGCGTGTTCGACCAGATTTACCTGCAGGGCTGACGCACGCCATGCCCACCGCCGCGCTCACCTTCGTTTCACGCCGCGCGCCCGCCGTGCTGCCGGGGCGCACGCTCACGCTGGGGCTCACGCTCACCTGGCTGTGCCTGATCGTGCTGCTGCCGCTGTCGGCCGTCACGCTCACGGCCGCCGCGCCGGGCTGGGAGGCGTTTTGGCGCGCCGTCGGCTCGCCCCGCGTGATCGCCTCGCTCAAGCTGTCGTTTGGCAGCGCGCTGCTGGCCGCGCTGGTCAACCTCGCCTTCGGCGGGCTCACCGCCTGGGTGCTGGTGCGCTACCCCTTTCCGGCCAAGAAGCTCATCGATGCGCTGGTCGATCTGCCGTTCGCGCTGCCCACGGCCGTGGCGGGCATCGCGCTCACCGCGCTGTACACGCCGCAGGGCTGGGTCGGGCGCTGGCTGGCGCCGCTGGGTCTGCAGGTGGCGTTTGCGCCCGCGGGCATCGTCGTCGCGCTGATCTTCATCGGGCTGCCCTTCGTGGTGCGCACGGTGCAGCCGGTGCTCGAAGACCTGTCGCCCGAATACGAGGAAGCCGCGCGCAGCCTGGGCGCCTCGCGCGCGCAGGTGTTTTTGCACGTGGTGCTGCCTGCCGTGGCGCCCGCGCTGCTCACGGGTTTTGCGCTGGCGTTCGCGCGCGCGGCCGGCGAATACGGCTCGGTGATCTTCATCGCGGGCAACCTGCCCATGGTGTCGGAGATCGCGCCGCTGCTCATCGTCACGCAACTGGAGCAGTACGACATCGCGGGCGCGACGGCGATCGCGGTGGTGATGCTGGCGATCTCGTTCACGCTGCTGCTGGCGATCAACCTGCTGCAGGGCGCGAGCCGCGCGCACGCGCTGGGCCGGGGGGGCGCATGAACGCCGCGCATGCCCGGGGCCATTGGCTGCGCCGCGCGCTGACGGCGCTGGTCTTCGGCTTTCTCGCGCTGTTTCTCTTTTTGCCGCTCATCGCGGTGTTCCACGAGGCGCTGGCCCGGGGCTGGGCCGCAAGCTGGGCGGCCGTCACCCAGCCCGACGCGCTCGCCGCCATCCGGCTCACGCTCACCGCCACGCTGATCGCCGTGCCGCTGAACGTGGTGCTGGGCGTATGCGCCGCCTGGGCGATCGCGCGCTTCGAGTTTCCCGGCAAGGGCGTGCTCACCACGCTGATCGACCTGCCGTTTTCCGTCTCGCCGGTGATCGCGGGGCTGGCCTATGTGCTGCTGTTCGGCGCGCACGGCTGGTTCGGCGCCTGGCTCGATGCGCACGACGCGCAGATCCTGTTCGCCGTGCCGGGCATCGTGCTGGCCACGGTCTTCGTCACCTTCCCCTACGTCGCGCGCGAGCTGATCGCGCTGATGCAGTCGCAGGGCAGCGAGGAGGAAGAGGCCGCGATCGTGCTCGGCGCCAGCGGCTGGCGCGTGTTCTGGCACGTCACGCTGCCCAACATCCGCTGGGGCCTGTTCTACGGCGTGGTGCTGTGCAACGCGCGCGCCATGGGCGAATTCGGCGCCGTCTCGGTCGTCTCGGGCCACATCCGCGGCCTGACCAACACCATGCCGCTGCACGTCGAAATCCTCTACAACGAATACAACTTCGCGGCCGCCTTCTCGGTGGCGTCGCTGCTGGCGCTGCTGGCGCTGGTGACGCTGGCCCTCAAGTCCCTGGCCGAATGGCGCCTGCGCGCCCAGACCACACCGGAGCAATCCCCATGAGCATCGAAGTCCGCCACATCCACAAGCAGTTCGGCACGTTCACCGCACTGGACGACGTCTCGCTGGCCTTCCCCGACGGCCGCCTGACCGCGCTGCTCGGCCCCTCGGGCTGCGGCAAGACGACGCTGCTGCGCATCATCGCCGGGCTGGAGCACCCGGACCGCGGCCAGGTGCTGCTGGAGGGCGAGGACGCCGTGCACGCGAACGTGCGCCAGCGGCAGGTGGGTTTCGTGTTCCAGCACTACGCGCTGTTCAAGCACATGACGGTGTTCGAGAACGTCGCCTTCGGCCTGCGCGTGAAGCCCCGGCGCGAACGCCCGAGCGACGCGAAGATCCGCGAGAAGGTGATGGACCTGCTGCAGCTCGTGCAGCTCGAATGGCTGGCCGACCGCCGGCCCGCTGCCCTTTCGGGCGGGCAGCGCCAGCGCATCGCCCTGGCGCGCGCGCTGGCGGTGGAGCCGCGCGTGCTGCTGCTGGACGAGCCCTTCGGCGCGCTGGACGCCAAGGTGAGGAAGGAACTGCGCCGCTGGCTGCGCCGGCTGCACGACGACCTGCACGTGACCAGCATCTTCGTCACGCACGACCAGGAGGAGGCGCTGGAGGTGGCGGACGAAGTAGTCATCATGAACAAGGGCCGCGTCGAGCAGAAGGGTGCGCCGCAGGCGGTCTACGACGACCCGGCCACGGCCTTCGTCTGCGGCTTCCTTGGCCACATGAACCTGTTCCACGGCCGGGTGCAGGGCGGGCGATTGCAGTCGGGCGAGATGCACTTCGCGCTGCCTGGCGGCGCCGCCAACGACGCGCCCGGCACCGCCTACGTGCGCCCGTACGACATCCAGATCGAACCCTGCAGCCCCGGCGACGCGGCCCGGGACGACAACACCGGGCTGCGCGTCAGCCTGCGCCGCGCGCAGGCGCTGGGGCCGCTGGCGCAGCTCGAACTCACGCGCGAGGACACGCAGGAAATCATCGAAGTGGTGATGCCCAGCCAGGAGTTCGACCGCATCCGCGCCCGCGGCTGCCACCACTTCATCGCAAGGCCCTCGAGAGCAAGGGTGTTTTTCGGCTCCGGTGCCTGATGAAAAGCGCTCACAGCCATCCATCCCCCTGATGATTCACCCGGCCATCGCCTGCCCATCGGCAGACACGGTTTTTCGCACCCCCACGCTCCCATGATTGGTGCGTGGGCCTGCAGCCTGCACCAAATCCGCACCGCCACACACGGCAACAGCGTCATTTCAACCGTATTCAAGGCCACAACCGCCCTGGCATGGTCATTGCATGAGCCTGCCGCAGGAATACTGCAAAAGGGCAACCATGAAACGATCCCAACTGGTTCTGGTGGGCAACGGCATGGCCGGGGTGCGTACGCTTGAAGAGCTGCTCAAGCTCGCCCCCGACCTCTACGACATCACCGTCTTCGGCGCCGAGCCGCACCCCAACTACAACCGCATCCTGCTCTCCCCGGTGCTGGCGGGCGAGCAAACCCTCGAGCACATCGTGCTCAACGACTGGGCCTGGTACCAGGAGCACGGCATCACCCTGCACGCCGGCTGCACCGTGACCGAGGTGAACCGCGCGCGGCGCACCGTGCACGCCTTGGGCGCTGATGGCCAGACCATCAATGCGCCCTACGACCGGCTGATTCTGGCCACCGGCTCCAAGCCCTTCATGCTGCCCATCCCGGGCAATGACCTGGACGGTGTTCTGGCCTACCGCGACATTGCAGACACCCAGGCCATGATTGCCGCCAGCGCGCAATACCGGCACGCCGTGGTCATTGGCGGCGGCCTCCTGGGGCTGGAGGCGGCCAACGGCCTGATGAAGCGCGGCATGCAGGTCAGCGTGGTGCACGCCGGCGAATGGCTGATGGAGCGCCAGCTCGACCTCGTGGCCGGGCAGATGCTGCAGAAAGCGCTGCAAGAACGCGGCATGCAGTTCTTGATGTCGGCACAGACGCAAGCGCTGTTGGGCAACGCCGACGGCAGAGTGCAGGCCGTGCGTTTCAAAGACGGCAGCGAAGTGCCCGCCGACCTGGTGGTGATGGCCGTGGGCATACGCCCCAACACCGCCCTGGCCGAATCCATGCGCCTGCACGTGAACCGGGGCATCGTCGTCAACGACACGCTGCAGACCACCACCGATGCGCGCATCTACGCCGTGGGCGAATGCGCCGCGCATCGGGGCACGGCCTATGGGCTGGTGGCGCCGCTGTTCGAACAAGGCAAGGTGCTGGCCAACCACCTGGCCGAGTTCGGCATCGGCCGTTACCTGGGCTCGCAGACCTCGACCAAGCTCAAAGTGACAGGCATCGACCTGTTCTCGGCGGGCGACTTCATGGGAGGTGCGGGCACCGAGGAAATCTTGCTCAGCGACCCCGGCAGCGGCACCTACAAGAAACTGGTACTCAAGGACGACAAGCTGGTGGGCGCCTGCCTGTACGGCAACACCGTCGATGGCAGTTGGTACTTCAAGCTGCTGCGCGAAGGCCGCAGCGTGAGCGACCTGCGTGACAGACTGGTGTTTGGCGAGAGCAACATTGGCGAAGGCGGCCACGCGGGCCAGGACAAAGCGACGAGCATGCCCGACGATGCCGAGGTCTGCGGCTGCAACGGCGTGACCAAGGGCGCCATCTGCAAGGCCATCCGGGAGAAGGGCCTGTTCACGCTGGACGAAGTGCGCAAGCACACCAAGGCCAGCGCCAGTTGCGGTTCCTGCACCGGCCTGGTCGAGCAGATCCTGATGGCCACGGTGGGCGGCGACTATTCCGCCACACCCAGGACCAAACCCGTGTGCGCCTGTACCGACCACGGCCACCAGGCGGTGCGCGACGCCATCCGCACACACAAGCTGCTGTCCAAGGAAGAAGTGTTTGCCTTCATGGAGTGGAAGACGCCCAACGGCTGCCCAAGCTGCCGCCCGGCCATCAACTACTACCTCCTCAGCACCTGGCCCAAGGAGGCGCTGGACGACCCCCAAAGCCGCGCCGTCAACGAGCGCAGCCACGCCAACATTCAAAAGGACGGCACCTATTCCGTCGTCCCGCGCATGTGGGGCGGCGAAACCAATGCCGCCGAGCTGCGCCGCATTGCCGACGTGGTGGACAAGTACCGGATCCCCACCGTCAAGGTCACGGGCGGCCAGCGCATCGACCTGCTGGGCGTGAAGAAGGAAGACCTGCAAGGCGTATGGAACGACATCGGCATGCCCTGCGGCCATGCCTACGGCAAAAGCCTGCGCACCGTGAAGACCTGCGTGGGCAGCGAATGGTGCCGCTTCGGCACGCAGGACAGCACCCAGATGGGCCGCAACCTGGAACACGCCCTGTGGCGCATGGTCGCGCCGCACAAGGTCAAGCTCGCCGTCAGCGGCTGCCCGCGCAACTGCGCGGAAAGCGGCATCAAGGACGTGGGCGTGATCGGCGTGGACTCGGGCTGGGAAATCTACGTGGCCGGCAACGGCGGCACCAAGACCGAGGTGGCCCAGTTCTTCACCAAGGTGAAAACCGCCGAGGAGGTGCTGGAAGTCAGCGGCGCCTTCCTGCAACTGTATCGCGAGGAAGGCTGGTACCTGGAGCGCACGGTGCACTACGTTGCGCGCGTGGGCCTGGACTACGTGAAGGCAAAAGTGCTCGAAGACCACGCAAACCGCAAGGCCCTGTGGGCGCGGCTGCAGGCAGCGCTTGAAGGCGAGCCTGACCCCTGGTTCGACGGCGAGAAGGCCCGGGTCGATGCGCGCCAGTTCGTCCCCATTGCCGTGGCCTGAAGCCCCGCGCAGCCCTCCATTATTCAAGCAAAAAGTGGCTCAAACCATTGATTGACAAGCGCAACAAGCTACGAAAGGTGAAGCAATGACACAGTGGACCTACATCTGCAAGCTCGAAGACATCCCCGTGCTGGGCGCCCGCCGCGTGGCGCGAGCGCAGGGCCTGGAGGTGGCCGTGTTCCGCACCGCCACGCACGAGGTATTCGCCCTGCTGGACCGCTGCCCGCACAAGGGCGGCCCGTTGAGCCAGGGCATCGTGTTCGGCCAGAGCGTGGCCTGCCCCCTGCACAACTGGACCATCGGCCTGTGCGACGGCCAGGCCCAGGCGCCCGACGAAGGCTGCGCGCCACGCTTCCAGGTCAGGCTGGAGGACGGGGCGGTGTACCTGGACGCCGATGAGCTGGCCCACCACGCCCTGCATGAGACCCGCCCGCTGGCCGGTCCCATCTTGCGCGCCGCAGTGCCATGACGCGGACCCTCGCCAAGTGCAGGCGTGTATCCGGCTTTGGCACTTACGGGAAGAACTCCGGCAGCTCGCAATTTTCTTTATGCGCTGTACTGCTTAGGTTATGAAAAATCAATTCTTCCTTTCCAAACGTTCGATCAATACAGTGCTGAAAACGCCTGCCACGCAGGCCTTGTTTGCTTGAATCTGAGAGGGTTGTCATGACACAGATTGCCGACGTCCTGCCCGACGTCCTGCCGATCTCGCGCGAGAAAGCGCAAACCGCCGCCGACCTGGTGCAGGGGCTCGATAGCCCGGCGCTGGAATGGCTCGCGGGCTTCATGGCGGGTGCCGCCGCACGCGGGCGCCTCGCCGCGCCACAAGCTGCCACACCCGTGGCCATCGCCACCGGCGCGGCGGTGCAGCAGCAGCTCACCATCGTCTATGGCAGCCAGACCGGCAACGCCAAGCGCGTGGCCGAAAAGCTTGCCGCCGAAGTGAAATCCACAGGCTTGCCGGTGCGCATCGTACGCGCCGATGCCTATCGCACCAGCGATCTCAAGAAAGAGAAATTCCTCTACCTCGTGATCAGCACGCACAGCGAAGGCGACGACGTGGAGCCACCGGACGATGCGCGCGGCTTCTATGAATTCCTCATGGGCAAGCGTGCACCCCAACTGCCGGAGCTTTCGTACAGCGTGCTGGCACTGGGCGATTCCAGCTACGTGGATTTCTGCGGCATAGGCCGGCGCATCGACGAACGCCTGGCGCAACTGGGTGCGAAACGCGTGCTCGACCGCGCCGATGCGGATGTGGACCTCGACTACGTCGTCACGCCCTGGGCCGACCGCGCGCTGCAGCAGGCCCGCAGCCTGCTGGCGCCGCAGCAGGCTGCCGCCGCCCCGGCACCGGGTGCCGAGGTGCTCACGCTGCGCCCCGCGCATTCCTCCTGGTCGCGCGAACGCCCCTTCCTGGCCGAGGTGCTGGTCAACCAGCGCATCGTCGGCAGCGGCAGCGAAAAAGACGTGCGCCACATCGAGCTGTCGCTCACGGGCAGCGGCCTGCACTACCAACCCGGCGACGCACTGGGCGTCTGGCCTACACAAGCGCCCGAGCTGGTGCACCGCGTGCTGGAACTGCTGCAGCTCGACGGCAGCACACCCGTCACGCAGGGCAAGGAAACCCTGCCGCTGACCGAATGGCTCACGCACCGGCGCGAACTCACGCTGGTCACGCGCCCCTTCGTCGCCGCGCTGGCCGAACGCGGCGGGCACGAGGCGCTCAAGGCGCTACTGCAGCCCGAACGCAACGCCGATCTGTCGCCCTTGCTGAACCGTGAACAACTCGTGGACCTGCTGCGCGCCTGGCCCGCGGCCTGGGACGCAGCCGCGCTGGTGGCCGCCCTGCGCCCGCTCGCGCCGCGCATGTACTCGATCGCCAGCAGCCAGGCGCAGGTGGATGAAGAAGTGCACCTCACGGTCGCGTTGGTGCAGTTCGAGAAGGAAGGCGAAGCCCGCTGGGGCGCGGGCAGTCGCTACCTGAGCGGTTCCGAAGAGGGCGCGCAGGTGCCGGTGTTCATTGAAGCGAACGAGCGCTTCCGCCTGCCCGCAGACAGCGCGCGCGACGTGATCATGGTGGGCCCGGGCACCGGCGTGGCGCCGTTTCGCGCCTTCGTGCAGCAGCGCCAGGCCGACGGCGCCACGGGGCGCAACTGGCTGTTCTTCGGCAACCCGCACCGCCACAGCGACTTCCTCTACCAGACCGAGTGGCTGCAGGCGGCCAAAGACGGCGCCCTCACGCACCTGGACGTGGCCTTCTCACGCGATCAGGCCGAAAAGGTGTACGTGCAACAGCGCCTGCGCGAGCACGGGGCCGAAGTCTGGCAGTGGCTGCAGGGCGGCGCGCATTTTTATGTGTGCGGCGACGCCGAACGCATGGCGGGCGATGTGCAACGCGCGCTGGCGGACATCGCCGCAGAGCATGGCGGCAAGACGCCCGAAGACGCCGCGCAGTGGGTGAAAACCCTGCTGCTTGAAGGTCGTTACGCCCGCGACGTGTACTGATCGACACGCCCTTTTTGAACCTGTTCCGCGAAGGCGCGCCGCGCCTTCGCGAGGACTCGCGCACCCCTTTTCATGACCGATACCCTGACCATCACCAAGAACAAGAAGCTCTCTGCCCTGGAACACATCAAGGAGCAGAGCCGCTTTCTGCGCGGCACCATAGACCTCGGCCTGCTTGATCGCACCACCGGCTCGATCAGCGAGCCCGACACCAAGCTGCTCAAGTTCCACGGCAGCTACATGCAGGACAACCGCGACGTGCGCGACGAGCGCCGCCGCCAGAAGCTGGAGCCCGACTTCGGCTTCATGGTGCGCGTGCGCCTGCCCGGCGGCGTGCTCACGCCCCAGCAGTGGCTGGACCTGGACGCGCTCACACAGCACACCAAGGGGGGGCTGCGCATCACCACGCGCCAGACCTTCCAGTTCCATGAAATCAAGAAGGAAAAGCTGCGCGACGTGATCGGCAGCATCAACGCGACGGGTCTTTCCACGCTCGCCGCCTGCGGCGACGACGTGCGCAACGTGATCTGCTCGGTCAACCCGCTCGTGCCTGCGCAGCAGACCCAGGCGTATGAGTGGGCGCTCAAGCTGATGCATCACGTCAAGCCCCACACCACCGCCTACCAGGAGTTGTGGATCGATAAAAAGGAACGCACCAGCGACGGCGCACACGACGAAGAGCCGCTGCTGGGCAAGAGCTACCTGCCGCGCAAGTTCAAGTTCGGCATCGCCATCCCGCCCTACAACGACATCGACGTGTTCGCCCAGGACTTCGGCCTGATCGCGATCTTCGACAAGAAGAACGAGCTGCAGGGCTTCAACCTCGCCCCCGGCGGCAGCATGGGCGCGACGGCGGGCGACCCCAAGACCTACCCGGCGCTGGCCGACCTGATCGGCTATGTGCCCAAGGAGCATCTGCTGGAAACCTGCTGGCACGCCATCGCCGTGCAGCGCGACTTCGGCGACCGGGGCGAGCGCAAGCACGCGCGCCTCAAATACACCATAGACGACCGCGGCCTGCAGTGGTACCACGACGAGCTGCAATCGCGCCTGCCCTTCATCATCGAGCCGCCGCGGCCCTACCACTTCGAGCACAACGGCGACCGCTTCGGCTGGGTGGAAGCCGGGCGCGGGCAGTGGAACCTCACGCTGCGCATCCCCAGCGGCCGTGTGCTCGACGTCGATGGCCACCCGCGCCAGAGCGGCCTGCGCGCGATCGCCCGCATCCACCAGGGCGAATTCCGCATGACCTGCGACCAGAACGTCATCATCGCCAAGGTGGCCAGCAAGGACCGCGCGAAGATCGATGCGCTGGTCAAGCAATACGGCCTGGATGACCACGTGAACGCCAGCGGCCTGCGCCTGAACGCCATCTCGTGCGTGGCGCTGCCCACCTGCGGCCTGGCGATGGCCGAATCCGAACGCTACCTGCCGCGCATCGTGCAGAAGATGGAAGAGCTGCTCGCCAAGCACGATCTGATGGAGGAGCCCATCCACTTTCGCATGTCCGGCTGCCCCAACGGGTGCTCGCGCCCCTACATGGGCGAGATCGCGCTCGTGGGCCGCGCCATCGGCAAGTACGACCTGCGCCTGGGCGCCGACCACCTGGGCGAACGCCTGAACGCGATCTACAAGGAAAACGTCGGCGAAGACGTCATCCTCGCCGCGCTCGACGAGCTCTTTGGCCGCTTTGCCAGCGAACGCACGGCGGGCGAGCACTTCGGCGACTTCATCGCGCGCGCCAAGGTGGTGGAGCCGCCCAAGCGCCGCCCCGTCATCGAATACTGAGGCACCGCGCGTCATGGAGCACTTTCCGCTGTTTCTGAACCTGCACGGGCGCCGCGTGCTCGTGGTCGGCGCGGGGCTGGTCGCCGCGCGCAAGATCGCGTTGCTGCTGAGCGCCGGCGCGCAGGTCACCGTGCTGGCCAAGGCCGCGCACCCCAGCGTGAGCGCGCAGGCCGAGCAGGGCCACATCAGCCTGCACCTGGGCGCCTTTGACGCGCAATGGCTGCAGGGCATGTGGCTGGTGATTGCCGCCACCAACGACGAAGCGCTGAACGCCGCCGTGGCGCAGGCCGCGAGCGCACGCCAGCTCTGGTGCAACGTGGTGGACGACGCCGCGCGCTCCAGCGCGCAGGTGCCCGCCATCGTCGATCGCGCGCCCCTCACCATCGCCATCTCGTCCGGCGGCGCGGCGCCCGTGATCGCACGGCGCCTGCGCGAGCGCATCGATTCGCTGGTCGAGCCCTCCATCGGCTGGCTCACAGCGCTGGCCCGGCGCCAGCGCGCGGCCATCCGGCGCGCACGCCCCGAGCTGGGTGCGCGCCGGCGCTTCTACCACTGGCTGCTCGACGGCCCGGTGCACGACGCCCTGCGCGCCGCCCGGCCCGAAGCCGCCGAGGCGCTGCTTGAAGAAGCCCTGCGCACGGGCGAAGCGCCGCCGCAAGGCAAGGTGCTGCTCGTGGGCGCGGGCCCGGGCGACCCCGGCCTGCTCACGCTGCGCGGCCTGCGCGCCCTCAACGAGGCCGACGTGATCCTGCACGACCGGCTCGTGAGCCCCGAGGTGCTGCAGCTTGCGCGGCGCGATGCGCTGCAGATCAGCGTGGGCAAGACCCCCGGCGAAGATCACGAAGCCACGCAGCAGCGCATCCAAGCGCTCATGATCGACCACGCCAGCCAGGGCCGCACGGTGGTGCGCCTCAAGGGCGGCGACCCGCTGGTGTACGGCCGTGGCGGCGAAGAACTGCTGGCGCTGCGCGCGCATGGCGTCGCCTACGAGGTGGTGCCCGGCATCACGGCGGCGCTCGCCTGCGGCGCGTATGCAGGCATTCCGCTCACGCACCGCGCGGTGGCCGACACGCTCACGCTCGCCACCGCGCACCGACGAGAAGCCGCCGAGCACGCCCATGCGCCCGGCCAGCACACCCGCGTGTACTACATGGGCGTGGAGCGCCTCGCGGCGCTGAGTGCCCAGCTCACGCATGATGGCCTGCCCTTTGATACGCCCTGTGCGTTGGTGGAAAACGGCTCGCGCCCTGGCCAGCGCACGCTGCACGCCACGCTCGCCACCGTGGCCGCGCAGGCCAGGGTGCACGCCATTGCCTCGCCCGCGCTGCTCATCGTCGGTGAGGTCACTCGCCTGGGCCAGACGCTGGCCTGGTTCGGCGAAACGCTCGCGCCCGAACACGCACGGCCGAAAACGGCGCGTGCGGCGGCACTCGCCGCCTAGGAAGGAACACCATGGCAAGCCCCTTGACCACCCCACTGGCCGACCGCTGGAACGCGCTGCTGCAACTGCTCGACGGCATCGCGCAGGAACACCCGGACGCGCTGCTCGCCTCGTCCATGGGCGTGGAAGACACGCTGCTCATCCACGCGCTGATGCAGCTGCCCACACGCCCGGGAGCCTGTCGGACTTGGAGCGCCGATAGCGAAAATCGGCCCCAGCGAGATCAGTTTTTGCCGAATTTGCAGCCCAATAGCCGAGCTATTGGGCAAAAAGACGGTGAAAAATGGGCCGCTGCGGTCGATTTGCAGCCGGCGACTTCCAAGTCCGGCAGGTTCCCAGGCGTGTTCATGCTCGACACCGGCCGCCTGCACCAGGAAACGCTGGACATGGTCGGCGTGATCGAGCAGCGCTACGGCATCAACGTGCAGCTCATGCACCCAAAGCCGGAAGCCGTGAAGGACTACATCGCCACCCACGGTCTGAACGCCTTCTATGAGAGCGTGGAACTGCGCAAGCTCTGCTGCGACATCCGCAAGGTCGAGCCACTGCGCCGGGCGCTCGCCGGGCACTCGGCCTGGATCACCGGCCAGCGGCGCGAGCAATCGAGCACGCGCGCCGAGCTGCCCGAAACGCAGTGGGACGAGGCCTTCGGCCTGCACAAGTACAACCCGCTCGCGAGCTGGAGCACCGACGAGGTCTGGGCCGTGGTGCGGGCGCTCGGCATTCCCTACAACCCGCTGCACGACCGTGGCTACCCCTCCATCGGCTGCGAGTGCTGCACGCGCGCGATCCGCCCCGGCGAGGACATCCGCGCCGGCCGCTGGTGGTGGGAGCAGAGGAACAACGCCGAGTGCGGCCTGCACACCAGCGTCAATGCCCACCACCACGAACACACCGACCCCACACCGGCCGCCTGAACCCATTGCCTGAAGCCATGACGAGCACCACCACCTTGCACCGCACCCACCTGGACTGGCTGGAATCCGAGGCCATCCACATCCTGCGCGAAGTTGCTGCCGAGTGCGAGCGCCCCGTGCTGCTGTTTTCCGGCGGCAAGGATTCGTGCGTGCTGCTGCGTCTGGCCGAGAAGGCGTTTCGCCCCGGCAAGTTTCCGTTTCCGCTGCTGCACGTGGACACCGGCCACAACTTCCCCGAGGTGATCGCGTTTCGCGACCAGCGCGCGGCCGAGCTGGGCGAGCGGCTCATCGTGCGCAGCGTGGAAGATTCGATGGCACGCGGCACCGTGGTGCTGCGCCACGCCACCGACTCGCGCAATGCTGCGCAGGCCACCACGCTGCTGGAGGCGATCGCCGAGTTCCGCTTCGACGCCTGCATCGGCGGCGCGCGCCGCGACGAGGAGAAGGCCCGCGCCAAGGAGCGCATCTGCTCGTTCCGCGACGAGTTCGGCCAGTGGGATCCGAAGAACCAGCGACCCGAGCTCTGGAATCTCTACAACACGCGCGTGCACCCGGGCGAAAACATCCGCGTGTTCCCGATCTCCAATTGGACTGAACTCGACATCTGGCAGTACATCGAGCGCGAGCGGCTCGCCCTGCCGTCGCTCTATTACAGCCACGTGCGCCCCGTCGTGCGCCGCAAGGGACTGCTCGCGCCCGTTACCGAACTCACCCCCGCGCGCGAGGGTGAGACCGTGGAGCAGCTGCAGGTGCGCTTTCGCACCGTGGGCGATGTCTCGTGCACCTGCCCGGTGCCGTCCAGCGCCGCCACGCCCGCCGACATCATCGCTGAGACGGCGGTGACCACCATCACCGAGCGCGGCGCCACGCGCATGGACGACCAGCTCAGCGAGGCATCGATGGAACGACGCAAGAAAATGGGGTACTTCTGATGAATGCGATCAACGATCTCTGGCCTGAGGCGCGCCACAGGGGCGTGCTGCGCCTGGTCACCGCCGGCTCCGTCGATGACGGCAAATCCACGCTGATCGGCCGCCTGCTGCTCGACAGCAAGGGCGTGTACGCCGATCAGCTCAGTGCCATCGCCGGTTCGCGCTACTCGCGCGCGCCGGACGACACGCTGGACCTGGCGCTGCTCACCGACGGCCTGGAGGCCGAGCGCGAGCAGGGCATCACCATCGACGTGGCCTACCGCTACTTCGCCACGCCCGCGCGCAAGTTCATCATCGCCGACGCGCCCGGCCACGAGCAGTACACGCGCAACATGGTCACCGGCACCTCGACGGCCGACGCCGCCGTGATCCTGATCGACGCCGCACGCGCGCGAGACGGCCAGCTGCTGCCCCAGACCAAGCGCCACGCCACGCTGGCGCGGCTGCTGGGCCTGCGCCACATCGTCTTCGCCATCAACAAGATGGATCAGGTGCAGTGGAGCGAAACGGTGTTCGAGCGCATCCGCGCGAGCGTCGCCGAGCTGGCCCAGCGCCTGGCCATCGCCGCGCCCCACTGCGTGCCGCTCTCGGCCCTCACGGGTGACAACGTGGTGCAGCCCAGCGGCCACATGCCCTGGTACGGGGGCGAGCCGCTGCTGCCGCTGCTCGAATCGCTGCCGCTCGCGGGCGATGCGTCGAAAAATGCGGTGCGCTTCTTCGTGCAATGGGTGATCCGCCATGAAGGCAGCAGCACCCAGGCCTTTCGCGGCTACGCCGGGCAGTTGCAGGGCGGCCTGCTGCGCGTGGGCGACGAGGTGCAGGTTCTTCCCAGCGGCGAGGCGGCGCGCGTGCGTGCGCTGCAGCGCGGTGAAGAACTGCTGGACGCCGCCGCCGCAGGCGACAGCATCACCCTCGTGCTTGACCGCGAGATCGATGTCTCGCGCGGCGATCTGCTGGTCTCGCCCGGGGCCTTACCACAAGTGGCACGCGAATTCGAGGCCGACCTGTGCTGGCTCGACCGCCAGGCGCTCCAGCCCGCGCGCTGGTACTGGCTCAAGCAGGGTGCGCGCCTCACGCAGGCGCGCATCACGGCCATCACCGCCAAACGCGACATCAGCGAACTGCGCACCGTGGCATCGAGCGAGCCGCTTCAAAGCAACGACATCGGCCGCGTGCAGATCCGCACGCGCGACGCGCTGGCGCTGGACGACTACAACGCCGAGCGCGCCACCGGCGCCTTCATCCTGATCGACGACGCGAGCCACCAGACGGCGGCGGCGGGCATGGTGCGGCTGCCTGCCTGAACGCGGCAACGGCTGCAGCGGCGCTGGACAGGCTCGCGCGAGGCGCGAGACGCTCGTTCAGCGTTGCCCTAATGCACCGGCACATCGAAATACCGCTGCGGGTAGGGCTCAGGCTCCAGCGTGTAGTGCCACCACTCCTCGGGCAGATTGCGCCAGCCGTGGCGCTGCATCAGCGCGCGCAACCACTGGCGGTTGCGCTGCACGTCCGGCGCCAGGCTGGTGTCGGCGGTGTGCGAGCGCTCGTCGAACAGGTCGAACGGCGTACCCATGTCCACCTCCCCGCCGTCGGCCAGCGGCCCGGTCAACACCTGGCGCGCACGCCGGCCATCGAGCACCACCAGCGTCACATCCACCGTGCTGGCGCGGCTGTGTCCCGAGCGCTCGGCGATGTAGCCACGCCGGAACAGCTCCTGCTTGGGCACGCGCGGGTAGTACTCGGCCTTGGTACTCTGATCCTGCAGATCCTTGCCCCAGCGCACGAAGTCATCGACCGCGCGCTGCGGCCGGTAGCAGTCGAAGACCTTGAGCGTCAGGCCCAGCGGCTCGACGTCTCGCTGCACCGCCTCCAGTGACTGTGCCGCCGGGCGGCTGAGCCAGCAGCGCGCGGCCTCGTAACCGGCCACCGGCCGGCCCATGAAGTTGTGGCGGCCGTGGTAACGCATGTCCTGGCGCACGCCCGGGGCCACGCTGGCCAGGGGCACCAGCTCGGGTGCCGTCTCGGCGTCTGGCCGGGCATCGGCCGCGCCCATGTGCGCGCAGCCGGCCAGAGCTGCCACCAGCGCACCGGCCAGTGCCAGAGCCCCTATCCATCGCCCCCGCACGAAGGGGCGATCATGCCCGTCGAAAGCAGCCCGGTCGCGTGGGTCTCCCATTTTTTCGTCCCGCGTTGATACAGTGCGCGCACGATACAAGAATTCGGGCAAAAAGAAAGCCAGCGCAAGGCTGGCTTTCGGGATCTGGTGGTGGTACCGGGACTTGAACCTGGGACATCAGCATTATGAATGCTGCGCTCTAACCAACTGAGCTATACCACCGGGAGCCGCGCATTTTAGCGGATTTCAGGTAAAACCCCGGCGCGGGCGGCAAATTTTCACTGGTTGGTGAACTTGGCCGGGCGCTTGTTGACGAAGGCGTCCATGCCCTCTTTCTGATCCTGCGTGGCAAAGAGCGAATGGAACAGGCGCCGCTCGAACATCACGCCATCGGAGAGCGTGCCCTCGAAGGCGCGGTTGACGGACTCCTTGGCGGCCATGACGGCGATCTGCGAGAAGCCGCTGATGGTGAGGGCGGCGGCCAGGGCTTCCTCCATCAGCTTGTCCAGTGCCACGATACGGCTCACGAGCCCCGCGCGCTCGGCCTCGACGGCGTCCATCATGCGGGCAGTGAGCGCCATGTCCATGGCCTTGGCCTTGCCCACGGCGCGCGGCAGGCGCTGCGTGCCGCCGGCGCCGGGGATCACGCCGAGCTTGATTTCGGGCTGGCCGAAGCGGGCGTTGTCGGCGGCGATGATGAAGTCGCACATCATGGCCAGCTCGCAGCCGCCGCCCAGCGCGTAGCCGCTCACGGCGGCGATCACGGGCTTGCGAATCGTGCGGATGGTTTCCCAGTCGCGCGTGATGTAGTCGTTCTTGTAGACGTCGGCAAAGCTGTACTTGGCCATCAGGGTGATGTCGGCACCGGCGGCAAAGGCTTTTTCGCTGCCGGTGAGCACGATGCAGCCTATGGATTCGTCGGCGTCGAAGGCCTTGAGGGCCGTGCCCAGCTCGATCATGAGCTGCGCGCTCAGGGCGTTGAGCGCCTTGGGGCGGTTGAGCTGGATCACGCCGACCTTTTCGGCTTCGACGCGGGTGATGATGCATTCGTAGGTCACGGGGTTCTCCTGCGGTGGGATCGGTTCCAAACAGTGGAATATAGCGGTGACCTCAGGGCATGCCCAGCCACTGGTCGGCAAGCGCCGCATCGGTGATGCTCAGTTGTACGGTGTCGCCGATCGCATCGGGCGCGGGCAGCGTGAGCGGCAGGCGCAGCAGGCGCGCGTCGCGCGCGACCAGGGCCGTGAGCTCGCGCGCGCGGCCCGCGTACAGCGGCAGGTCGTCGAGCTTCTTCAGCCGCCAGCCATTGCCCGCCCCATCCGCGCCCGTCACCTCCACGCCCAGCCATTCGTCACCGGCCATGAGCCCCGCGCGCTCGGCGCAGCTCCCCGCGAGCACGAGCTTGATCTGCACGCCGCTCGTCTCCTGCACGCGCAGGCCCAGGCGCTGCGCCATCTGTGGCGTGTCGCTCTTGAGCGCGACGCCGTGCGCGCCCAGCAGCTCCGCCAGCGGCAGTTCGGCGGTGCCATGCACCCAGGCCTGCAGCTCCTCGTCCCAGTGGCGGCCCGAGGTGCGGCGCAGCACCTGGCGCACGTCGGCCTCGGTGATCGGCCCACCGCTGCTGTGCACCCACAGCGCGCGCATCACGTCGTCAAGCGTGCAGCGCCCGGCACGGCGCAGCGCCAGATCAAAACACAGCGCGACGAGCGCGCCCTTGGTGTAGTAGCTGACGGTGGTGGCGGGCGTGTTCTCGTCCGGGCGGTAGTAGCGGACCCAGGCGTCGAAGCTCGCCTGCGCCACGCTCTGCACGTGGCGGCCGGGCGTCTGCAGCACCTGGTTGATGGTCTTGGCGAGCAGCTTGAGGTAGGCGCCCTGGTCGATCAGGCCGGCGCGGCGCAGCAGCAGGTCGTCGTAGTAGCTGGTGAAACCCTCGAAGAACCAGAGCAGCCCGGTGTAGTTTTCCTGCGTGTAGTCGTAGCGCGCCAGCTCTTTCGGGCGCATGCGCTTGACGTTCCAGGCATGGAAATACTCGTGGCTGAACAGGCCGAGCAGCGTGGTGTAGCCCTCGGGCGCCTTGGCCTCGTCCAGGCGCGGTAGGTCGCGCCGGCCGCAGACCAGCGCGGTGCTGGAGCGGTGTTCGAGCCCGCCGTAGCCTTCGTCCACGACGCTCAGCAGGAAGAGGTAGCGATCGAACGGCGCCCTGGCGTCGGCGCTCCAGAAGCGGATTTCCTCCTCGCAGATGCGCTGCACGTCACGCACCAGGCGCGCGCTGTCGAGCGACGCGCTTGCGCCGCTGATGACGAGGCGGTGCGGCACACCGCAAGCCGTGAAGCGCAGGCTCTGGAAGGCGCCCATCTCCACCGGGCTGTCGGCCAGTTCGTCGTAGCTGGCCGCGCGGTAGCTGCCAAAACCGTGGCGCGCAGCCTTGACCGGGGTGAGTGCCGTGGCCAGCTTCCAATCGGCGTGACCCTGCGGGCGCGCCACGTGCAGTTCGTGCGCCGCGTGTTCATGGCCGTGGACGCGCAGGCACAGGCTGGTGGCGTTGAAGAAGCCGCGCGTGGCGTCCAGCCAGGCGGTGCGCACCGAGCGGTCGCTGGCCAGAACCTCGTAGTGCAGCGTGAGCGGCTCGCCCTTGCGGCAGGCCACCTGCCATTCGCACTTGTTCAGTTGCGTCAGCGCCACGGTCTTGCCACCCTGCGCGGCGCGCAGGTGCGCGAGGTGGCGCGAAAACTCCCGCACCAGGTAGCTGCCCGGTATCCACACGGGCAGCGAGACGCGCTGGCGAGCCGCGGGTTTTTCGATGGTGAGCGTGACGTGGTAGCGGTGCGTGCGCGGATCGGGCAGTTCAATGCGGTAGTGCACCGCCGCAGAGGTGGCGTGTGGCATGGATTCAACAAAAAAAGAGAGCTGCATGCGCTCGCCACACAAGCAATTCAAATTCTTTTATCTTTGAATTCCTTGCTGGTAAAGCGCATGAAGCTATCAAAACAACGGAGTTACTTGGTGCCGGCCAGGGCCGCAAAGCGCTTTTCGACTTCCGCCGCGGGAATGGCGCCAGGCACCCTGCTGCCATCGCTGAAGATGACCGTGGGCGTGCCAGTGATCCGGTGCTTGCGCCCCAGCGCCAGGTTGCGCTCCAGCGCCCCCACGTCGCAGCTGGCCGCCTCGGGCGTCACGTCTTTCAGCATGTGGGCCTGCCAGGCGGCTGCGGGGTCCTTGGCGCACCAGATGTTGCGCGACTTCTCGGCCGAGTCGGCGCTCAGGATGGGATAGAGGAAGACGTGCATGGTGACGTTGTCCACCTTCTGCATGTCCTTTTCGAAGCGCTTGCAGTAGCCGCAGTTCGGGTCCTCGAAGATGACGAGCTGACGCTCGCCCTTGCCATGCACCACCTTGAAGGAGTCCTGCAGCGGCAGCGACTTGATGTCGATGGCCGTGAGCTTGTTCACGCGGTCTTCGGTCAGGTTGCGCCGCGCCTTGGTGTCGATGAGTTCGCCCTGGATCAGGAAATTGCCCTGCGCATCGGAGTAGTACACGTCGGTGCCGATGCGCACCTCGTACAGCCCCTTCATCGGCGTGGCGCTGATCTCGTCGATCTGCGACAGCTGCGGAATGCGCTCGGCCAGCGTCTTGCGGATCTGCGCATCCTGTGCCCAGGCGCCTTGGGCGCCGGCCAGCAGCGTGGCCAGAAGAAAGGGAAGGAATCGGGCGAGAAGTTTCATGGTTGCAGGACAGGGCGCGCGCCCCGAGTGGAGAGATTCAGGCCACGCCCATGGCGCGGCGGGACACCCAGCCCTTGAGCGGGGTGCAATGGTCGAACAGATTCATGCCGCGGTTGCGCAGCGATGGCAAAGGCGCGTCGGCGCGTGCGAAGAGCTGCTGCAGCCCGTCCATCGCCAGCTGCGCACCCGCGACGGCGCTGCCGCGCTGGCGCTCGTAACGGCGCAGCAGCCGCAGGTCGGCCAGCGGGCGCCAGCTCTCGCGTGCCTGCAGCACGCGCACGAGCACGGCCACGTCCGCCAGACCCAGGTTCAGGCCCTGCCCGGCCAGCGGATGCACCGCGTGCGCGGCGTCGCCCGCCAGCACCCACGCCCGATCGCTCGCCTGCCCGGAGGCCTGCATCGGGAAGGCGCCGCACCAGCGCGCGGCACGCGCCTGCACCAGCGGCCAGCAAGCGCGCGGCGCGCTCACCGTGAGCGCCCCGAGCACGCCACGGCTCGCGCCCTGCAGCGCCGAAGCAAAGCCCGCCTCATCCATGGCCAGCCGATTCTGCGTTTGCCCATGCGGGACAGACCACACCACGGCCACCGAGTTCCCCTCGGCGCCCGCGAGCGGCAAAAACGCGAGGATGCTGCCATCCGCGCCAAACCATTGGCGCGCCACCGCGCCGTGCCCGTGCTCGCAGATCAGGCGCGTGGCGATCGCATCCTGCCCATAGGGAGTCACGGCAAATTCCACCCCGAATTCGGCGCGCGTGCGGCTGGCGCGGCCTTCGCACACCACGGTGAGCGGCGCGGCCACCGGCGCGGCCACCGGCGCGGCCACCAGCTCGACCAGCGGCTGAAAGCCGATCGCCTCCTGCAGGCGCTGCTCCAGCGCCGGCACGTCGACGATCCAGGCCAGCGCCTCGACGCCCTGGGCCTGGGCATCGAACTGCACCGCACCGCCCTCATCGGCCCAGACCTGCATGCGCTGCACGGCGGTGACGTGCGGCGCCTCGGGCCAGGCACGCACCGATTCGAGCAGGCCGCGCGAGGCGGCATTGAGCGCGTAGGCGCGCACGTCCTGCCCGCCATGGCCCGCGCCCGGCGCGACCAGCGCCACACGCAGGCCCGCGCGCGCCAGCAGCAGCGCCGCGGCGCGGCCGACGACGCCCGTGCCGCGGATGCAGATATCAAAGGATTGCGCCATGGCGATGATTGTAGGAGGCGCATAATCGCTCGCTTTCCCGTGGCCGCCCGCATGTCCAGCACCGATGCCGCAGTGCACGCCCGCATTGCCCGACTGTTCGTCTACCCCGTCAAATCCTGCGCCGGCGTGGCGCTGGAGCAGGCCCGGCTCACCGCCACCGGGCTGGAACTGGACCGCGCCTGGATGGTGGTCGATGCGGACGGCGTCTTCCTCACCCAGCGCGAATGGCCGCGCCTGGCGCTGGTGCACCCGCGCATCACGCCCGACGAGGTGCTGCTGCAGGCGCCCGGCATGCCCACCCTGCCCCTGCCGCGCGAACCCGCAGGCGAGCAAGACCGGCCCGCCCGCGTTCGCGTCTGGAAAGACACCGTGAACGCCTGGGACATGGGCGACGCAGCCGCGCAGTGGTTCAGCCGCTTTCTGGCGCAGGCGGGGCTGCGGCTCGCGCGCTTCGATCCTCGGGTGCGGCGCCTGTCCGACCTGGCCTGGACGAAAGGCGTCGAAGCCGTGAACCAGTTCGTCGACGGCTATCCGCTGCTCGTGATCGGCGAGGCCTCGCTGGCCGAGCTCAACCGGCGCCTGACGCAGGCGGGACATGGCGCCATCGGCATCGAGCGCCTGCGCCCCAACCTGCTGCTCGCAGATCTGCAGGCGCACGACGAGGACAGCCTGGCCGAGATCCGCATCGCCACGCGCGAGGCAGGCGTGGTGCTCGCGCCCGTCAAACCCTGCGCGCGCTGCCCCATCCCCAACATCGACCCCGCCACCGCCGAGCGCAGCCCCGAGGTGCTCGCCACGCTCACGAGCTACCGCGCCGACCCGCGCATGGACGGCAAACCCACGTTCGGCATGAACGCCATCATCGTGGACGGCATCGGGCGTACGCTGCGCACGGGCGATACGATCACGGCAGACTGGAATTTCGCCTGAAAAAAGCCGCGCCACACGGCACAATGCACGCGCCACCCTCGCCGCCACCCGCCCGCAAGCCATGCCCACCTCAGCGCCCGACTCCCCGGTGACTGCCGCCACGGACGCAGGGTCGCCGCCGCGCCAGCTCGGGCGCTTTCAGCTGCTGCGCCTGCTGGGCCGGGGCACGCAGGCCAGCGTCTGGCTGGCCCGCGATCCGTGGCTGGAGCGCGACGTGGCCATCAAGCTGCTGGCGCCCGCGCGCGGCAGCCGCACCGAGGCCCATCTGCAGCGCTGGCTGGCCGAGGCGCGCCACATGGGGCAACTCTCGCACCCCGCCATCGTCCCGGTGTTCGAAGCCGACGTGCAGGAGCAGCAGGCCTTCACCGTCTTCGAATACGTGAACGGCTCCAGCCTGGCCGAGCATCTGGCCGCCAAGGGGCGCCGCACGGCACACGAGGCAGCGGCGATGATGGCGGACGTGCTCGACGGCCTGCAGGCCGCGCACGCGGCAGGCATCGTGCACCGCGATCTCAAGCCCTCCAACATCATGATCGACGCCCAGGGGCGCGCGCGGGTGATGGATTTCGGCATATCGGTCAGCGTGGCCAACGCCGCGCACGCGCCGCTGGCGGGCACCCCCGCCTACATGGCGCCCGAAGCCAGCGCAGGCGCGGTACCCACCCCCGCCGTCGACATCTACGGCGCCGGGCTCATCCTGGTGGAGCTGCTCACCGGCCAGCCCCTGCGCCGCCAGAGCGAGACCTGGCAGGCGCTGTACCCGAGCGCGGGCAGCCCCGTCACGCTGCCCGACGATCTGGGCCCCGATGCCGACGACGCGCTGCGCGCCATCGCGGCGCGGGCGCTGGCGCGCGAGCCCGCGCAGCGCTACGCCAGCGCCGCCGAGTTCCGCGATGCGCTGCGCGCCTGGGCCAGCCCCGAGCCGGGCGCCGCGCAGGCCGTTGGCAACGCCACGCTCGACTTCCTGCTGCTGCGCATGCGCCGCAAGAGCGACTTCCCCGCGCTCTCCGACACCGTGGTGCGCATCCAGCGCGTGGCCACGTCCGAGGACGACAGCGTGGGCGACCTCACGCGCGAAATCCTCAAGGACGTCGCGCTCACCAACAAGCTGCTGCGCCTGGTCAACAGCCCGCTGTTCGCCCACGCCAACCGCGGCGGGGTGAGCACCGTCTCGCGCGCCGTCACACTCGTGGGCTTCAACACCATACGCAACATCGCGTTGAGTCTGGTGCTGCTCGAACACATGCAGGACAAGGCGCATGCCGAGCAGATGCGCGAGGAATTCCTGCGTGCCATGATGGCGGGGTCTCTGGCCGCCGAGATGGGCGGGCGCGCGGTGTCCGAATCGTCCTTCATCGCAGCGATGCTGCAGAACCTGGGGCGCATGCTGTGCTCGTTCTACTTCCCCGAGGAGGCGGCGCAGATCCGGGCGCTGCATGCCGCGGGCAAGGCCGAAGGCGCCGCCGCCAGCCAGGTGCTGGGCCTCACGCTCGAAGACCTGGGCGTGGGCGTGGCCCGTGCCTGGGGCCTGCCCGATACCCTGCAGCGCTGCATGCGCACGCCCATGGGCGCGCCGCCCATGCGCCCGCCGCAGCAGGGCGACGAGCATCTGCGCTGGCTGGTGCGCGCCGCCAACGAAGTGGCCGGCGCCATGCTCCAGAATGAACCGCCCAGGCTCACCGCACGTCTGCAACAGCTGGCCATCGACTACCGCCGCACCCTGCAGCTCACGCCCGAATCGTTTTCCGAAGCCGTGCTGCGCGCACGCCAGCAGCTCGTGGACATCGCCAGCGCGCTCGATCTGCGCGTCGCCCCCGGCAGCCCCGCCGAGCGCCTGCTGCAGTCACCCGAACCGCCGCCCGAGACAAACGCGGCCGCCGACCCGCTCGCCGCGCACGCCCTGCGCGCCGACCCCACGCTGCCCGCCCCGGCCGATGCGGCGCTCGGCGGGCCGGCCGCGACGCAGCACGCCGCGCAGGTGCTGGCCGCGGGCATCCAGGACATCACCGACGCGATGGTCGACGACAGCTTCAAGCTCAACGACATCCTGCGCATGATTCTCGAAACCATGCTGCGCGCGCTGAACGCCCGGCGCATCGTGTTCGCCCTGCGCGACGCGCGCACCGACGTGCTGCGCGGGCGCCTGGGCCTGGGCGAGTGCACCGACGCCGATCTCGCGGCGCTCGCGGTGCCCCTGCACGACAGCGCCGACCTGTTCGCCACCGTCTGCCAGCGCGGCGCCGACACCCTCATCGCCGACACACGCCAGGGACGATTGCACGAGCGCCTGCCCGCATGGTTTCGCAACGGCCTGAACGCCCCCGCCTTCCTGCTGCTGCCGCTGCAGATGAAAGGCAAACCCTTCGCGCTGATCTACGCCGACCACGACCGGCCCGGCGCGCTCGCCGTGGACGACCAGCTGCTGGGCAGCCTGCGCAGCCTGCGCAACCAGGCCATCATGGCGTTCCGCCAGCGCGGGGGCGATACCCGGCAACCCTAGCCATGCGCCGCCGCGTTTACTCGATCGTCGCGATCACGGCGCCGCGGCTGACAACGGCGTCCTCGTGCTCGCGGATGCGAAGGATACCCGAGGCCGGCGCGACTATTTCAAGCTGCGCCTTCTCGACCATGATCTCGGCGATGGCGTCGCCCTTCCTGACCAGGGTACCGTCGTCGTATGACCATGACGTGATGACCGCCTGCCGGTCATCGTCCCACAGGTCGTCCGCAATCTTCACATCGGTCATCCGCTACCTCCCCATCCTGCGGTACGCCGCGGCGATTTTTTCGGCCGAAGGCAGGGCCCAGTACTCCATGGGACGGCTGTAGGGAACCGGAATATCGGGGTAGGCAATGCGCTGCGGGCTTGCCTTCAGCACCGAGATGTCACGTTCGGCGACGGTGGCGATGATTTCGCCGGTCACCCCGTAGCTCATGTAATCCTCGTCGACCACGATCAACCGCCCCGTTTTCTTGACCGACTTGAACACATGGTCGCGATCCAGCGGCACCAGCGAGCGCAAATCCAGCACCTCGGCCCGGACGCCTTCCTGAGCCAGGATATCGGCCGCATGCAGCGCCAGATGAACGCCCAGGCCCAGGCTCACGATCGTCACGTCGGAGCCTTCGCGCACGGTCTTGGCCTTGCCGATTTCGACGGTGTACGCCGCCTCCGGGCACGCGACGGTCGCGCCCTTTTCGGTGCCGAGCCAGCCCATGCCCTGCAGCCGCTTGTGGAACATGTAGATGACCGGGTTCGGGTCGCGGATGGCGGCGGTCATCAGGCCCTTGGCGTCGTACGAGTTGCTCGGCACGACAACCTTCATGCCGGGCAGGTGCGCGAACATGCCGTACAGGCACTGCGAGTGCTGGCCGCCATCCGAATAGCCGCCGCCCGTGGCGGTCATCAGCACCATCGGCACGTTGACGTTGCCGCCTGAGAAGTAGCAGTTCTTGGCGGCTGCGTTGTAAACGGTGTCGAGGCAGACCCCGATGAAGTCGGCGAACATCAGCTCGACGATCGGGCGCATGCCGTCCATGGCGGCGCCGACCGCGGCGCCGATGAAGCCGGTTTCCGAAATCGGCGTATCGCGCACGCGCTCGGGCCCGAACTCATCGATCAGGCCGCGGGTGTTGCCGAAGACGCCGCCGAGCGCTCCGACGTCTTCGCCCATCACGAACACGCGAGGGTCGGTGCGCATTTCGTGCGCGATCGCATCGGCCATCGCGCGCGCGATGGTGAGCTTCTTTTGCGCCGATTCTTGCGCCGCCTTGCGGGTGACGCGTGCCACTGATTCAGCCATGTCGATCTCCTTGATTCGCCCGGGTCGGTGTGTGACGGCGTTCGACGTCGTCACGCGAAAACGTGTGCAAGCGCCTCTTCGGGCTCGGGATAGGGGCTTTCCCGGCCAAACTTGATGGCCGCGTCGACTCGGGCGTGTGCCGCTGCCATCAGTTCGCGATCGGATTCCGGCGTCAGGACGCCGGCGGCCCTCAAGCGCTCGGCATAAGCCGGAATCGGGTCCTTGGCCATCAGCGCTTCTTTTTCTCCCTTGGGCCGGTAGCCTTCGGCGTCGCCGACAAAGTGGCCTTCGAGGCGTGAGGTTTCGAGCTCCATGAGCGCCGGCCCGGCGCCTTTGCGCATGCGAGCGATGATTTCACCCGCGGCAGTGAAGACAGCGTCCGGGTCGTTGCCAGGAACGTACACGCCGGGCATGCCGTAGCCCGCGGCGCGCACGTCGTTGCGCGGCACCGAGGTCGACTGCTTCTTGCTCACGGAAATGCCCCAGGCGTTGTCTTCCACGACGAACAGCACGGGCAGGTTCCAGACGCTCGCGAGATTGAGCGCCTCGTGGAAAGCGCCGGCATTGGCCGCGCCTTCGCCCAGGTAGGCGATGGCCACTCCCGGCTTCTTCTGCAGGTGGCGCGACAGCATCGCGCCCACGGCGGGCGGCAGGCCCTGTGCAACGATGCCTGCGCAGGAGAAGTGGACCGACGGATCAAACAGGTGCATGTGGCCGCCGCGGCCGCCACTCAGGCCGGTTTTCTTGCCCATGATCTCCGCCACCATGCGGTTCAAATCGACGCCTTTGGCGACCGCTTCGTGGTGCGGACGATGGTAGGAGGTCACGACGTCGGCTGGCTGCAAATGCGCGCAGACGCCGACCGCGCACGGCTCCTGGCCGTTGGAGAGGTGCATTTCACCCGGGATGGGGCCGTCGCCCATGTTGAAGACCGGAGTCTTGCCTTCAAGGTACACCTTCAGCAGCGATTCCTCGAGATATCGGCTGGTGACCATGCGCTCGTACATCCAGAGTTGCTGCTTTGCGGTCGGTTTCATGCTGGCACCTCGTCGTTAGTCCTGCGATCAGTGTGGTCTCCCCAGTCCCTGCGCGATTTGACGCAGCGCAATGGTCTGCGAGGACGGAGGAGAAAAGCCAGGCGACATGCCGCTGAATCACGCTCCCGAAGCGGCTGACACAAACCATTCACACACTGTTGCCGAGTGACATGCCCGATTGATCGTCCGTTGGCCCTCGTCCGCCAAATTCCAGGTCATGGAAATGTCCCGAGGCCACTTGGAGAACGTCATGAATCCAACATCCGTGCGCCAACCAGGCACGACTGCCCGCGAAATCGGCGACACGCTGGAGCGGCTGCGCAATTACGTGCCGCTGCAGCGCTGGGTCGTGCACGCGGGAGACGTGCTGTACACGATAGGCGCGCGCTTTACATCGCTCTTTGTTCCCAACTCGGGTTATTTCAAGGACGTCATCCTGACCGCCGACGGCCGCGAGCAGGTGGTCGGGCTGCACTTCAAGGGCGATTGGCTCGGTTTCGACGGTATTGCCGAGGGCCGCTACGGCTGCAATGCGGTGGCACTCGATACAGGCGAAGTCTGGTCGCTGAGCTACGACCACCTGTTGAGCGCGAGCGCCCGACAGCCCGATCTGCTCACGGCGCTGCATGCGGCGATGAGCCGCCAAATCAGCCGCGACCACGAATTGATGCTGGCGCTGGCCACGTTGCCCGCCGATGTGCGCGTCGCCGATTTCCTGCGCAACTGGGCGGGTTCGCTGGCCGAGCGGGGACTGCGCACCGACAAGATCACTTTGCCGCTCACGCGCGCCGAAGTCGGCAGCTATCTGGGTATGACGCTCGAATCGGTGAGCCGCGCACTCTCGCGTCTGGATGGCGCCGACGTCATCCGCGTGGACAATCGATTCCGGCGCGACATCGAAATTCCGGAAGTCGCGGCGCTCACCGGATTCATAGAGCGCAACGGATTGGCGGCGGCGGTTCGCTGAGGCTGTTCCACAAGGCCTGGCCGCCGGTACGTGGATCACGTGCGCAGCAACGCACCCCCGCCCTAGTATGTTGACACATAAATAACGAAACATGTATACACTCCGATTATCGCC
>ERZ778022.295-NODE-295-length-139721-cov-9.685120_pt1 | contig 139721 bp, 119 predicted proteins | sample MGYA00375752_ERZ778022 | MGnify/ENA primary metagenome ERZ778022 (study PRJEB29350, sample SAMN05389826) | bioreactor metagenome | isolation source: Thiocyanate bioreactor | place: South Africa: University of Cape Town | collected 2014-04-04 ...
CGCCCGGGCTCGCAAGCCCCGACACCGTGACGCTCGACGGCGTGAGGGTGACCTCCGGGTCGTAGACGACCGGGTCCCCGGTGACGGTCAGGGTCGCCGAGGCCTCGTTGGTCCCGTCCGTGGCGCGCACCGTGTGGGCGCCGGGAGCGACACCGGGGCTGGTCAGCGTGTAGGTGAACGCGCCCGACGCGTTCGTCGTCGCGGTGCCGGCCGTCGTGCCGTCCAGCGAGACGGTGACGGAGGTGTTGGCCGGGTAGCCCGAGCCTGCGACGGTGACGCCCGGGCTCGCAAGCCCCGACACCGTGACGCTCGACGGCGTGAGGGTGACCTCCGGGTCGTAGACGACCGGGTCCTCCGTCACCGTGAGCGTGGCCTGCGCCTCGTTCGTCCCGTCCGTCGCCCGCACCGTGTGCGAGCCGGCCGCCACACCGGCCCTCGTCAGCGTGTACGTGAACGCACCCGACGCGTTCGTCGTCACCGTCCCCGCCGTCGTCCCGTCCAGCGACACCGTCACCGACGTGTTCCCCGGGTAGCCACTGCCCGCAACGGTGACGCCCGGACTCGCAAGCCCCGACACCGTCACCGAGGCCGGAGTCACCGACACCTCGGGGTCGTAGACCACACCCTCGACCTGCGCGGTCCAGCTGAACGTCTCGCCCCCGCAGAACAGCGACCCGTCGCTCCAGCGCAGCTCCATCAGGTTGGTCCCGCTCGCCGTGCCGTCGGCGTTGACCACCCCCTGCTCGGACACCTGGAAGTAGATGCTGGGGTCGGCCGGGTCGGTGAAGGTCCACTCCCGGTCCCACGTGCCGTCGTCGGCCACGGGGATCGCGGGCGCCGCGTCCCACGGCCACGGCGTCGACGCCGGGAACCCGCCGCAGTACAGCCAGGTGTTGGCGGTGAACTGCGCGATGGTGCCGGCGGCCGTGAGGTCGAAGTCGACCGTCCGCCCGCCGCCGTTCGTGATGGTCCCCGAGTAGTGACCGACGGGTGCGGCGGGCGCCGCGGAGGCGGCGCCTGCGCCGATGACGATCCCGGCGCCGGCCAGGATCGCGGCCGAGGCAGCGGCCATCGCCCGACCCAGTCGCCCGAGCGACGCCGGTCGTCCCCGCCCGGACCGCCCCGGCCTGAGCCGTCCGCGGTCGGACGCGCGTCCGCGCTGGTCTTTCGTCTTGTTCACGGAGGTCTCCTGTCGACACGTCTGAGCACCCGGGTGACCGGGTGGGACTCAGTGTGCTGACGGGCCGATCCGAGTTCCCGCGCGGCCGCCGAACCCGAACGCCCCGAACGCGGGGCGCGTCCTCCGAACGCCGAACGCGGTGGCCTAGCATCCCTACATCCGCGCAGGGGGCTCGCGAGATCGGAGGTCCATGGAGCACGCCCGGCGCCCCGACACCCTGGACGCCCCCGCCACCCTCGACGACCTCGCCGTCCGGTTGCGCACGCGACGGGAGCAGGCGGGCTCCCCCACGTACACCGAGCTCGCCCGTCGCGTCGGCGCCCTCCGCGAGGCCCGCGGCGTCGCCCCGTCCGTCCGCCTGCCCGGCCGCGTCACGGTCTACGACTGCTTCCGCAGCGGACGACGGCGCATCGACGCCGACCTCGTGGCCGACATCGTCCGCGCGCTCGGCGCCGACGAGGACGAGGTCCGCACGTGGAAGCTGTGGTGCGAGGACCTGCCGCGGCTGGCCCAGTCGGACGCGGTCGTCTCGGCCCACCTCGGCACGTCCACCTTCTCCGACCCGTTCGTCGGCCGCGAGGAGGACCTCGGCTTCGTCGTCGGAGCGCGTCGCCTCCTCATCGCGGGCATGGGCGGCGCGGGCAAGACGCGGCTGGCCTGCCAGGCCATCGACCGCCTCGTGGCGCGGCGCGAGATCACCGACGTCGTCACCGTCGACGTCCGCGGTACCGACACCGCCCGCCCCGCGAGCCTCACCGCCATCGTCGAGTCGATCGAGCGGGCGCTCGGCCTGGTCGGGACGGAGCGCACGCCGCGGCTGCGGATCGGCCGCATCTCGGACGCGCTGACCGCCCGCCGGATCGGCCTCTTCCTCGACGACGTCGCGACCAAGGATCAGGTCGCCGACCTCGTCCGCTGGTGCCCCCGCGCGCCGATCATCATGACGAGCCGGGTCACGCTGCCGCTGACCGGGATCCTCGCGTCGCCGTCCTCCGCGCTGCCGCCGGCCGCGACCGTCCGCGTGCTCGAGCTCGGCGCCTGGGACCCGGACGACGGGCTGACCCTCCTGCGCGCCCGAGTCGGCGACGAGCGGGTGGACGCCGAGCCCGAGGCCGCCGCCGACATCGTCGGCCTGACCGGGGGGCTGCCCCTGGCCGCGAGCCTCGTCGCGGCGCGGGTCTCGGCCGAGCCGACCTGGTCGCTCGCCGACCACCGCGAGGCCCTGCGCCGCCGCGGCGACACGATCCAGCTCGACCTCGTCGTCCAGGACGCGATCGCCGGCTCCTACACCTCGCTCTCGCCGGGGGCGCGCCGTGCGCTGCGGCTGCTCGCGACCCAGCCGTGCGAGGACCTGTCGCTCGTCCAGGTCGCCGCGCTGCTCGACGAGAGCCCCGAGGCGACGAGGCGGACGACGGACGAGCTCCTGCGGCTGCACTGCGCGGGACGACCGGCACCGGACCGGATCGGCCTGCACGTGCTCGTGCGCTCCTTCGCCTCGGCGCGGTCGTGGGAGGAGGACGCGCAGGCGCAGCGCGACCGCGCGCTCGACCGCCTCGCCGCGGAGATGCTGGAGCAGGCGTGGAGCGCGACGGAGGCCGTCTACGCCGGAGCCGTGGTCCGCTCGCGCACGCCGACCCGCACGGTCCGGGAGATGACGGGCCCGGAGGGGACGGCGTGGCTGCGCTCCGAGCTGGGCCACCTCGTCGACGTCGTCCGCGCGCTGCGACCGCGCGCGCCCGGCTTCGTCGTCGACGTCACCGAGGCCGTGGGCCGGTTCGTCCAGGAGCAGACGTCGCTCGCCTTCTCGGAGGCGTTCTTCCGCGACGCCGTGGCCACGGCCGAGCAGCTCGGCGACGCCGGCGCCCTCGCGGTGACGCACGGCTTCCTCGTCCAGGCGCTCGTCGCGGTCGGCAGCCCCGAGGCGATGCCGACGCTCCACACGGTCCTCGCGCACGCGGAGGCGGCCGGCCTGCCCCGGATGGTGCTGGGCGCGAAGAACTCCATCGGCATCGTGCGGGGTCGGGCGGGCGACCTCGCCGGGGCGCGCGAGGCGTTCTTCGACGTCGCCCGCGGCGCAGCCGACGTACCGGACGCGGACATGATCCGCGTCGTCGTCCGCGACAACGCCGCGATCGCCCGGCACCGTCTCGGCGACCACGCGGGCGCCGTCCGTGAGCATCGCGAGGCGATCGAGCTCGCCCGCGCCTCGGGCCAGGTCCCCGTCCCGGTGACCGCCGTCGCCTGTGCCAACCTCGCCGACCCGCTCCTCGCGCTCGGCGACCTCGACGGCGCCGAGGCCGCTGCGCGGGAGGGGCTGGCACTCGCCGAGGGACGGAGCGAGCGCGTCGTCACGCAGGCGCTGACGGCTCTCGCGCTGGTCGCGCTCGCTCGTGACGACGTCGACGGCGCGCTCGCCCTGCTGCGCTCGGCCCGGGAGCACGAGGACGAGAGCCTCGACCCCAGCCAGCGGGCGACGCTGCTGCTCGCGCTCGGGGACGCCCTCGAGGCGAACGGTGACCGCGACGGCGCCGGGCGGGTCTGGCGACGGGCGCTCGACGTCGCGGCGCGCGCCTCGTTCACCTACGAGCAGGCCCGCGCCCTGCTCCGGCTGGGTCGTCACGCCGCGGGGAGCGAGCGGGCGGGGCTGCTGGCGGCGTGCGTCGAGGCGTTCGCGCAGTCCGGCGGAGCGGAGGTCGAGGAGGCGAGGGCCGCGCTCGGCGCCGCGTGATGCCCCGCAGCACCTCCAGGTCCGGGGCTAGGGTGGCCCGATGGCCGTCGCCCCCCGCGTTCTCGCCCTGTGCGGCGCGCTGGCGCTCCTGTCCGGCTGCGCCGCGTCGGCCACGTCCCCGCGCCTGCCGCCCGCGACCGGCGGCTTCGACTACCAGCTCGGCGGCGCGTACGAACCGGCGCCCGACGTCGCGATCGTGGTGCGGGACAGCAGAGACCCGGTCGCCGACGGCCGCTACAACGTCTGCTACGTCAACGGGTTCCAGACCCAGCCCGGCGAGGCCGACAGCTGGGCCGGCCTCCTCGTCCTCGACGACGACGGCGAGCAGCTCGTCGATCCCGGCTGGCCCGACGAGCGCATCCTCGACACGTCGACGGCCGAGAACCGCGAGCGGATCGCCGACCGGCAGGCCCGGCTCGTCGCTCACTGCGCGGAGGCGGGGTTCGATGCCGTCGAGCTCGACAACCTCGACTCCTACCTGCGCTCGGACGGGGCACTCACGCCGGAGGACAACCTCGCCCTGGCCCGGTTGCTCATCGACGTCGCGCACGGACACGGGCTCGCGGTCGCGCAGAAGAACGCCGCCGAGCTCGCCGAGCGAGGGCGCGCGGCCGGCTTCGACCTCGTCCTGGCCGAGGAGTGCGGCCAGTACGAGGAGTGCGCGACGTACGAGGCGGTCTACGAGGTCGTGCTCGACGTCGAGTACGTCGAGCCGGCGGCGTACCGGGCGATGTGCGCGGCCGGGATCCTGCCCGAGCGGTCGGTGCTGCGCGACCGGCTCCTCGCCCCCTCGGGCGACGCGGCCCACGTGGCCGAGCGCTGCCCCTGACTACTCCCGGATCGGGAGCACCTGCGTCGCGCCCTTGCCGCCCGCGGCCGGGGGTACGACGACGACGAAGTCCCCCTTGGGCTGGAGCGGCGCCGCGAGGATCGCCGGATCGAGGTCGGGCAGCAGCGCGGCGGCGCTGACGCCCGTGAGCACTCCGGCCTTGACCGCCGCGGTGGTCGCGGCCTTGCGCGCCTTCTTGTCGAGCGAGTCGAGGTAGGCCGCGTAGCGGTGGCCGGCCGCCTCGAAGGCGGCGTCGGGCACACTCGGGTGCGAGACGAAGGCGATCGCGACCTTCGCGTTGCCGTTCGGCACCGTGAGCCCGACGGCCCACTGACGTCCGACCCAGCCCCGCTCGCGGTAGGCCTTGTAGAGGCCCGCGGCGGACTTCGACCTCGTCGCGAGGTGGATGCCGAGCAGGATCAGCCCCAGCGGGAGCAGCACGATCGGCCCGTAGACGTAGGCGTACCGCCACGCCTCGGCGCGACCGGACCGCGAGCCCGTGAACTCGATCGCCTGCGCGTCCCAGAAGAAGCGCATCATGAGGCTCCAGTCCCAGTCGCTCGCGCTGCCGAGCTGGAACAGGTTCATCGCGATGCCGCCGATCCCCAGCGCGAGACAGGCCAGCGCGGCCCCCTGGATGGGTCGCCGGGCGGCGACGGACTTCGCGAAACCCTCGGGCGTCGACAGGTGCTGCTGAATGGCTGGAGTAGTCACGGGCCGTCAGTCTAGGGGTCAGTCCCTCCCGGCGCGTCAGCCCGACTTGCGCCGGAACATCTTCTGTCCGCCGGCGGCACCGTGCGCGTGCGCCGACGAGGCCCCGCCCGCGCGTCCGCCGTCGGGCGAGCCGGCCTGGCGCGCCTTCTTCGCCTTGAGGGCCGCGCGGAACTTCGCCTTCGCGTCCTGGGGCGTCTCGGCGGAATCAGCCGCCTCGCCGTCGGCGGGCTTCGTCGTCTCCGGGTTCGAGCTCTCGGTCATGACCAGCTCCTCTCCTGGCCGCCGGCGCGGCCCTCGTCTCGAGCATCGCCCACCGGGGCGCTCCTGACCAGGCATTTCCGTGGTGACCACCACGCGTCCCCGCGCGGCCGCAGCCGACCTCGGCTCCCGAGCCGCCCGACCGGCACCGCGCCCGTCGCCACGAGCTACCCGTGGGACGGCTCGCCGACACCGGTCACGGTCGTCAGCAGGAACACCGCGTCCTCCGGCGCCGCCACGGCGTGCCGCTCGTGCGTCAGCACCCACAGCTCGCCCTCGCCGAGCTCGGCCTGGACCCGCTCGTCGACCAGGACGCGGACGCGCCCGCGCAGCACGAACATCGTCGCCGCGTGCGGGGAGTTGTGCTCACCGAGCGTGGCGCCCGCCACGAGCGCGAGCAGGGTCTGGCGCAGCTCCCCGTCGTGCGCCACCAGCTCGGCGTGCCGTCCGTGCGGATGGACGCGGGCGGCCTCCAGCGCCGTCGTCGTCAGTCCCGCGATGTCTGCCATGGCCCCGACCTCCGTCCCGTCACCAGCTCCGTCGTGCCCTCGTCACGTCCATCCTCCCGCGGCGCGCAAGGGCACCGGCGGGAGCGGCGCACGCGCGCCAGGAGGCGAACCAGGAGACGCGCCGGGACGCGGCACGACGACGCGGACTCAGGAGCTGTGGCGATCGGATCGCAGGCGGTAGGGCGCCCCGACGGGGAACCGCTCCCGGTTGCGCGCGAGCTTGGCCTCGGCGGCCGCGACGAGGTCGATCCCCGTGACGCTCTCCATCCGGGTGAGGTAGATGAGGACGTCGGCCATCTCGTCGGCGACCCGGCGGCGCAGCTCGGGGTCGGCCGCGAGGAGGTCGACGCTCTCGGAGCTCTCGACCCACTGCAGCTCGGCCGCGAGCTCACCCGCCTCGCCGCAGATCGCCATGGCGAGGTTCTTCGGCGTCTGGACCGGCGTCCACCCGCGCTCCTCGCTGAACTCCCGGACGGCGTCGACCAGGTCCCGGTACTCGCTCACGCCACCATCCTCCCGCACCCCCGGAGGCGCGCCTCACGCGCGCGCCGCACGCGCGCGCCTCACGCGCGGGAGGGCTCCCTACTCCTTCACGGCCCCAGCCGACGCGTTCATGATCCGCTTCTGGAAGACGAAGAACAGGATCGCGACGGGGATCGTCATGATGACCGCCGCCCCGAGCTTGAGCGGGTACTGCGTCCCCTGCCCGAGCGTGCCGGACGAGAGCTGCGCGACACCCTTCGTCAGCGTGACGAGGTCGGGCGACTGCGACGCGATGATGAAGTGCGACAGCTCGTTCCACGACCCCTGGAAGGACAGGATCGAGATCGTGACGAGCGCCGGGACGGCCATCGGGAGCACGACGGACCAGAACGTGCGGAACGTGCCGGCGCCGTCGAGCCGGGCCGCCTCCTCGACGGACGGCGGGATCGACTCGAAGAAGTTCTTCATGATGAAGATGCCGGCCGCGTCGGCGAGCAGCGGGATGATGAGGCCGGCGAAGGAGTTGTAGATCCCGAGCTGCTTGATGACGAGGAACTTCGGGATGAGCAGCACGACGCCGGGCACCGCCATGACGGCCACGAGGGCGCCGAAGATGATCCCCCGCCCCTTGAACGGGATCCGCGCCAGCGCGTACCCCGCGAGGGAGTTGAAGAAGATCCGCCCCGCCGTCACGACGATCGCCACGATGACCGAGTTGCGGAACCACAGCGGGAAGTCCGAGTTGAGGAACAGCCGCTCGTAGGCCGCGGTCGTGAACGTCTCGGGGATGAGCGAGAGCGGGCTCTGGGTCGCCTCGGCATCGGGCTTGAACGACGTCGCGACGGAGATGAGGAACGGGAACACGTAGATGATCGCGAGGACCACCAGCAGCGCGTACGTCAGCGACGTCGCCGCCATGACCCCCGGCGACACGACCCGCGTCCGCTCCGTCCGCTGCACCGGGGCGTCGACCGTCTGGACGGCGCTCATGCCGCGTCTCCCTTCGTGAACCGCTTGCGACGCGGGACGCCCCGCTCGCGCAGCGCGAACCGCTGCAGCACCGTCAGGGCGACGATGATCGCGAACAGGATGAACGCGATCGCGGCGCCCTGACCCCAGTTCTGGCTGATGAACGACGTCTGGTAGGACAGGAACGCCGGCGTCAGCGTGGTCTTCGCCGGGCCGCCCTGGGTCCCGGTGTAGATCTGGTCGAACACCTGCCAGGTGCCGATGAGCCCGAGCGTCACGACGGTGAAGATGGTCGGGCGGAGCATCGGGATCGTGACGCGGAACAGCCGCTGCCGGCCGTTCGCTCCGTCCACCTGGGCGGCCTCGTCGATCTCGCCCGAGATGTTCTGCAGCGCCGCGATGAACAGCAGCATGAACGTCCCGGAGGTCGTGAAGATCGCCATGAAGATGAACACGCACATCGACACGCTCGGTCCCGCGATCCACTGCCACCACGGCAGCCCGAGCAGCGGTGCCGACTGGAGCGCGGGCGGCGGCGAGTCGACGCCGAACGCCCCGAGGACGATGTGGATGACACCGCGCGGGTCGTTCACCCAGTTCGGCCCGTGGATGCCGACCCAGGCCAGGACCCGGTTGACCGCGCCCGAGGCCGTGAAGAGGAACAGGAACACCACGGTGATCGCGACGGAACTGGTGACGGACGGGAAGTAGAAGGCCGTCCGGAAGAACCCGCGTCCGCGCAGCGCCCGACGGTTCACGAGCACCGCGAGCCCCAGCGAGAGCGCCGTCTGCAGCGGCACCACGAGGAGCACGTAGTAGGCGTTGTTGCGCAGCGACGTCGCGAAGTCCTTCTGCGCGAGGCCGCCGCCGGTGAGGAGCTTCTGGTAGTTCTCGCCCCCGACGAACCCGACGGTGGAGGCGAACGGGCTGCCCCGGCCACCCCAGTCGGAGATCGACACCCAGGCGGCCATGACGATCGGGAGCACGAGGAACAGCCCGAGGATGAGGAGCATGGGTGAGACGAACACCCAGCCCGCGAGGTTCCGGGAGGTGGAGCGCCCGCCCCCGCGGCGGGGTGCCGGAGCACCCCGCCGCGGGGCGACGACGCTGGTCGCCTCCGGTGTCGGCGTCGTTGCGGTCATGTCGACTCCGTCCGGGTCGGTCGAGCCGGGGCCCGACCGACTACAGGATCGCCTGGAGGTTGCCCTGGACCGACGTCAGGATGGTCGCCGGGTCCGTCGAGCTGAGCGTCTCGAGCTGGGAGTTGAAGTCGGACAGCACGTCGGCGATGCCCTGGACGGGCGGGACGCCCTGCGCGTAGTCGGCGCCCGCGAGGAACGCCTCCTGCTCCGGGAACGCGGTCTTCCACTCGTCGGCGACCGTCGAGATCGACGGCATGACGCCGAACGCGTTCGCGAACGCCATCTGCTGCTCGGCGGAGGTCAGGAACTCGACCAGCTCGACCGCGTCGGCCTGCTGGTCGGAGTCGGTCGCGATGCCCCAGCAGTTGGTGAACTGGAGCGTGCCCTTGCCGGCCGAGCCGGACGGCAGCTCGATCGCCGTCCAGCTCACGTCCGGGTAGTTGGCCTTCATGGCGCCGACGATCCAGTTGCCCTCGATCGTCATGGCCGCCGCACCCGTTCCGAACGCCTCGCCACCCCAGCCGGCGCCGATGTCCGCCGGGTACCTGACCAGGCCGGCCGACATGAGGTCCTTGACGTAGGTCAGCGCCTCCGTGTTCGCGGGCGAGTCGACGACGGCGGCGCCGTCCTCGACGAGCGTGCCGCCCGCCTGGGCCATGAACGTGCCGATCCGCTGCCACTCCGGGCCGAAGCTCAGCGCGGTCGACTCGCCGGTCGCGAGCTTCTCGGCGACGGTCTTGAGGCTCGCCCAGTCGGTCGGATAGTCGGCCTCGGTGAGGCCGGCCGCCGCCCACTGGTCGTCGTTGATGACGAGAGCGAGCGTCGAGAAGTCCTTCGGGGCGCAGTACGGCGTGCCGTCGTAGGTGAAGGAGTCCACGAGCGTGGGGTAGAAGTCGGCCTTGTTCCCGAGCTCGTCGAAGTACGCTTTGATCGATCCATTCGCGGCCAGACCAGGGAACGCGTCGGTGCTCACGTAAAAGATGTCGGCCGGGGTCCCCGCCGCGAAGCCCTGCGCGAGCTCCTGGTTGAGGTCGGAGGCCACGCGCACGGAGGCCTCGACGCCCGAGGACGCGGACCAGGCGGCGACGGCGTCCTGGACCGCCGCGGTCTCCGCGTCGCCGGAGGACGCGATGAGGATGTCGAGGCCGGAGCCCGAGCCCTCGTCCGTCCCGGAGTCGCCCCCGTCGGTCGTTGCCGTGGAGTCGGTGGCGGCGTCGGTCGACCCGCCGTCGTCGTCGAAGCCGCCGCCACCGCAGGCGGCGAGGACGAGCGCGACGGCGGTCGCGGTGACCGCGAGGCCGAGACGTCGGTTGGTGGTGGACATCGGTGTCTCCATTCATCGAGGGCGACCGGCTGAGGGACCGGCCGTCGTTCAGAGGTTGTCGATCGGGGTTGGTCGGTGGGTGGACGGGTGGGCTGGTCGGCCGGCCGGGAGCGGCGCCGACGCGTCAGGGAGCCGCCGGGGCCTCCTCGTCGTCGTTCTCGTCGAGGCGGAACCGCGAGCTGGCCCGCGGCCGGAGCACCGGCGCGACCAGCTCGTGGACCTGGGCGACGTCGAGGCCGGCAAGCTGGTCGAGGAGCGAGCGGACGGCGAGCTGCGCGACGGTCCGGATCGGCTGGGCGACGCTGGACAGCCCGAGCGCCTGCGCGACCGGTGAGTCGTCGAACCCGACCAGTCCGATCGGCGCGCGGAGCGTGCCGCGGGCGATCCGCTCGCGGGCGGTGACGAGCGCCCCGATGGCGAGGGCGTCCGACGCGCACACGACGGCGTCGGCTCCGGCGTCGAACAGCTCCCGCGCGGCGCTCGCGGCGCCGGCGGTCGAGTCGCCGTCGACGAACCGCTCGAGCGGGTCGCCGGCCAGGCCGCGCTCGCTCAGGGCCGCGAGCCAGCCGGCGCGCCGGTCGCGGCCGGACCCGCCCTCGGTCCAGCCGAGGAAGGCGATCCGGCGGTAGCCGAGGTCGGCGAGGTGGGTCGTCGCGTCGCGCTCACCGGCGGCGCCGTCGACGTCGATCCAGGCGTGGGCCGCGTCCGCGTTGCCCCAGGGGCGGCCGAACGCGACGAACGGCACGTCGCGCTCGGTCAGCCAGGCGGTGCGCGGGTCGTCGTCGTCGGTGTCGGTGAGGACGAAGCCGTCGATGTCCGAGGTCGCCATGAGGGAGGCGAAGGCCTCGATCTCGGCCGCGTCGTCCTCGACCGAGAACATGACGACGCGGTACTCCAGGCGCTGCGCCTCCTCGACGAGCGCGTGGAGGAACTGGTCGAGCACCTGGCGGGAGGCGCCGTCGCCGGCGGGGCGCACGGCGAGACCGATCTGGTTGGACCGGCGGGTCCGGAGCTGGCGCGCGGCGTGGTTGCGGCGGTAGCCGCTCGCCTCGATCGCCTCGAGCACGCGGCGGCGGGTGTCGGGCAGCACGAGGTCGGGCGCGTTGAGCACGTTCGAGACCGTCTGCCGGGACACCCCGGCCTGGGCCGCGACGCTCGCGAGCGTCGGACGCTTCTCGGTCACGTCGACCTCCTCCCCTGGTGTTCTCGTCGTCGGCACCCGCGCCGGTCGACCCGCCCCCGCCATCTGCTCCGGGAGACTGTTGCATCGACGCCCCGGTCCGCTACGGTGGTCCTGGTTTGATCGATCAAGTGGCTTGAGATTGCCCGACCCGCGAGAGCGTGTCAAGTGCATCGGCCACAGCGTTACCGAAGCGTCACCGACGCCCGCGCCGAAGGAGTCCCGCCCGATGTCGCTCCAGCCGTTCCTTCACGACCTCCGCCCCGTCGCGGCGGCGCCGACCCAGGTGTGGACCGCGACGGACGGTCAGCTCCGCTCGAGCGGAGCCCAGGGCGTGTACCACGGCGACGTCCGCATGCTCAGCCGGCTGGAGCTCACGATCGCCGGCGGCGAGCCCGAGCCGGTGGCCGCGGGACCAGTCCCCGGCCGGCCGCGCTCGGCCGAGGCCGTCTACGCGGCGCGCGCCGTCGACGGCCCCGGGCCGGACCCGACGGCGCTGCTGCGCCGCACGCTCACGGTCTCCCCCGGCCGCGTCGAGGTGGAGCTCGAGCTCCTGTGCTCGACGGCCGAGCCCGTCACCGGGACGGTCGAGCTGGCGCTCGCGACGGACTTCGCAACGCTCGAGGAGGTCAAGCAGGGGCTCCCGACGACCCCCGCGCGGATCGGCGTCGACGACTCCCCCGTCGGCTCCCGCCTCACGGCCGGCACGCCCGAGGGCCCCCGCGTCGTCGTCGACGCCCCCGAGGCGTCGGCGAGGCTCGACCCGGACGGCGGAGCGCGCCTCGCCTGGACCCTGACGGCGGCGACCGGCGCCCCGGCGCGCGTGCGGGTCGCCATCGAGACCGCGAACCCCGGCGGGGTGGTGCGGGCGCCGGTGAGCGCGGACGTCGAGTGGTCCGTCCCCGTCGTGACCGCCGACGACCCGCGCATCCCGCGCCTGCTGGAGCGGTCCCTCGGCGACCTCGCCGGGCTGCGCCTGTCCTGGGAGCGCGCGCCGCAGGACGTCTTCCTCGCGGCGGGCGCGCCGTGGTTCTTCACGCTCTTCGGGCGCGACTCGCTCTGGGCGGCGCGGCTCCTGCTGCCGCTCGGCACGGACCTCGCCCGCGGCACGCTGCGCACGCTCGCCGCCGGCCAGGGCGTCGTCGACGACCCGCGGACCGCCGAGCAGCCCGGCAAGATCCTGCACGAGGTGCGGGCCGTGCCGCTCGCGCTCGCCGACGGCACGACGCTCCCGCCGCTGTACTACGGGACGGTCGACGCGACGGCGCTGTGGATCTGCCTCCTGCACGACGCGTGGCGCTGGGGCATGGCCGAGGAGGACGTCGCGGCTCTGCTCGACCCGCTCGAGCGCGCGCTCGCCTGGCTGAGCGACCACGGCGACGGCGACGGGGACGGCTTCCTCGACTACATCGACCGGACCGGGACGGGCCTGGCGAACCAGGGCTGGAAGGACTCCGGCGACTCGGTCCAGTGGCGGGACGGACGGCTGGCGCAGGGCCCGATCGCGCTGAGCGAGGTCCAGGCCTACGCCTACGAGGCCGCGATGGGCGGCGCCGAGCTGCTCGAGCGGTTCGGGCGGCCGGGGGCGCAGCGGTGGCGGACGTGGGCGGCCGATCTCGCGGCGCGCTTCCGGGACCGGTTCTGGACGACCGACGCGGACGGTCCCTACGTCGGGATCGCGCTCGACCGCGACGGGCGGCTGGTCGACTCCGTGACGTCGAACATGGGGCACCTGCTCGGGACCGGGCTGCTCTCCCGCGACGAGGAGGCGGTGCTCGCCGACCGGCTCGTCGCGCCCGACATGTCGTCGGGGTACGGGCTGCGGACGCTGTCGGACGACATGGCCGGCTACTGGCCGCTCGGGTACCACCGCGGGTCGGTCTGGCCGCACGACACGGCGATCGCCATCCTCGGGCTGACCCGCGCCGGCCTGCACGGGCACGCCGCGGTCCTCGCCGACGGGCTGCTCGCCGCGGCGGAGCTGGTCGACTTCCAGTTCCCGGAGCTGTTCGGGGGCGATCCGGCCGCAGCGACGCCCGGCGTCGTCGCCTACCCCGCGGCGTGCCACCCGCAGGCGTGGTCGGCCGCGTCGGCGGTCACCGTGCTGCAGTCGCGGCTCGGGCTCAGCGTCGGGACGGACGGCGCTCCGACCGTCGCGCCGAGCGCCATCCGCGGGGCCGTATCGGTCAGCGGCGTCGTGTGCGGCGGGCGGACGTGGCGCGTCGAGCGCGACGCCGACGGCGACGTGCGCGTCACGGACGAGGCGGTCGCCGCGCCGTAGCCGCGCACCGTCGGCGCGCCGTGGCCCCGCGCACTGCGCGCCGCTGGACGGGCCGCGCTACCAGCGCGGGTGGATCGACGCGCGCAGGTGCTCGTCGTAGACCCGGCGCACGACGGCGTCGAAGGCGTCGACGTCGAAGCCGCTGCCCGGTTCGAGCAGCGCGGCCGCGGCCGCGTTGGACCGGACCTGGCCGGGTGTCCGGGCGCCGGGGATGACCGACGTGACGCCGGGCCGGGAGACGATCCAGGCGAGCGACGCGGCGGCCAGGCCGATCCCGTCCGGCAGGACGGCGGCGAGCTCGCTCGCGCAGCGCAGCCCCGTCTCGTACTCGACCCCGGAGAAGGTCTCGCCCCGGTCGAACGCCTCGCCCCGGCGGTTGAACGTCCGGTGGTCGTCGGCGCCGAAGGTCGTCGCGGGGGTGTAGCGGCCCGACAGCAGCCCGGACGCGAGCGGGACGCGCGCCAGGATCCCGACGCCGGCCGCCCGCGCCGCCGGCAGGACCAGCTCGACCGGCTTGAGCCGGAACGGGTTGAGGATGATCTGCACCGAGGCGACGCCGGGACGCGCGATGGCCGCGAGCGCCTGCTCGCACGTCTCGACCGAGACGCCGTAGGCCGCGATCGAGCCGTCCGCCACCAGGGCGTCGAGCGCGTCGTACACCGCGTCGGAGGCGATGACCTCGCTCGGCGGGCAGTGGAGCTGGACGAGGTCGAGCGTGTCGACGCGAAGGTTCGCGCGCGAGCGGTCGACCCACTGCCGGAAGGCGGGAGCGACGTAGCTCTCCGGCACCTGCGCGGCGCGCCGGCCCATCTTCGTCGCGACGAGCACGTCGCCGCGGACCTCGGGGCGCTCGGCGAGGAACGAGCCGATGAGCGACTCCGACCGGCCGTCGCCGTAGACGTCGGCGGTGTCGAGGAGCGTGACGCCGTCGGCGACCGCCGCGGCCAGGACGGCGATGGCGGCGTCCTCGCTCACCTCGCCCCAGTCGGCACCGAGCTGCCAGGTCCCGAGGCCGACGACGGACACGTTCCGGCCGGTGCGGCCGAACGGACGATTCTCCATGCCCCCAACCTACCCAGCCGGGCGGGCGCACCCCCGCCGGGAGCACGACGAAGCCGCTGCCGGATGGGGGATCTCCATCGCGACAGCGGCTTCGTTCGTGCCGGTCGGTGCCGGCAGCCGTCAGGGGGACGTCCCCGGGCTCAGCGGAGCCCGGCGCGCATCGCTCCTGCCTGGATCAGGGCGAACCTGTCCTCCGGGGTACGACGAACGTGTCCGGCGGGGGCGGTCCATCCGTCACGCAGCCAGTTGCGGCGGCGCGAGCGGGGAGACCGCGAGGCCGACACGGATCGCGTGCTCGTGGTGCTCATGGTCATCTCCTTCTCGGTGCTCGGCGTCGGGTCTCGACGCCTCGTCGTCCATCTGTCTCAAGTGTAGAGACGAGACCGTTATGGGTCGAGGGAAATACCGCGAGTCGACCTGTGATCTCGCCGATACTCCGCTGCGCGAGGCGATTCCGGGACCTAGGTCCCGGGGACTACGTTGGAGCGATGGACCTGCAGCGCCCCATGCCCCCGCCGCCGTACGACCAGCTCCCGCCGGTCCCCTCCTTCGAGGTGACGAGCCGCGATCTCATCGACGGCGCGCCGCTCGGCGACGACTTCGCCGCCGACGGCGGCAACGTCTCCCCGCACCTGGCCTGGTCGGGCTTCCCGCCGCAGACGCAGTCGTTCCTCGTCACCTGCTTCGACCCCGACGCGCCGACGCCCGCCGGCTACTGGCACTGGACCGTCGTCGACCTCGACGCGGCCGTGACCGAGCTGGAGCGCGGCGAGGGGCAGAGCGACCTCACCCTCCCGGGCGCGGCGTTCCACGTCCGGGCCGACGGCGGCGACCACGCCTACGAGGGCGCGGCTCCCCCGCCGGGCGACCGTCCGCACCGGTACGTCTTCGCGGTGCACGCGCTCGACGTCGACACGCTCGAGCTCGAGCCGGAGACGTCGCCGACGGCCGTCTCGTTCACCGCGCTGTTCCACACGATCGCCCGCGGCGTCCTCACCGCCACCTACCAGCGGTAGCGATCGGCCGGTCGGTCCGCGGCCGCGTCGTCGACGCGACCGCGGAGCCGACCCGGGCGGCCGGCGTCACGTCACGTCGCGACGCCAGGTCACCCAGTAGCCGAGGAACGCGGCGCCGACGGCGTATGCGATCAGGATGAGGCCTCCGGCCCACCAGTCCAGCGAGGACGAGCTCGTCCCGAACGACTGGTAGAAGCTCGCGCCAGTGAGCGCGTCGGACGCGGAGCCCGGCAGCACGTTGGCGATCTTGGCCGAGACCTCGTTGAGCATCGCGATCGAGCGCAGCAGCGGCTCGACGAACTGGGTGAGCGCGAGGATGACGACGATCGCGGCCACCTGGTTCCTGATGAGCGCGCCGAACCCGACGCCGATGACGGCCCAGAGCCCCATCCCGACGACCCCGCGGAGCACGAGCAGCCAGGTCTCCCCCGAGCCGAGAGCCGCGTCGCCCCCGGTGGCGGCGATGACCGAGCCGCCCGCCGCCATCGTCCCGAGGAACGCGACGACGCCGAAGACCATGCCGAGCACGAGCTGGACGATGCCCTTGGCCAGGAGCGCCACCCCGCGGTGGGGAACGGCGAGGAACGTCGGCGTCAGGGTCTGGTGGCGGAACTCCCCGGTCACCGAGAGCGCGCCGAGCACGAGCGGGAACACGTACCCCATCGTCACGGCGAGGGAGTAGACCATGTGGGCGAGCGCGGTGTCGCCGAGCGGCAGCCCCATCTCCTCGTCTCCGGCGAAGGAGAAGGCGGCCCCGAGGGAGAGACCGATGAACGCCATGTAGACCAGCGTCACGATGGCGAGGATCCACCACATGCGCGTCGTGGTCACCTTGAGGACCTCGGCGCGGATCGCATCGAGCAGTCTCATCGCTCGCCTCCCGTCATCCGCAGGAACAGCTCTTCGAGGCCGCCGCCGAGCGGCGCGAGCAGGTGCAGCTCCTGGCCCGCCCGGAACGCGACCTGCCCGACGGTCTCGGGCATCGCGTCCACCAGCAGCTCGCCGCCGCCGTCGCGGACGCCGATGCCGGCCGCGGTGAGCGCCGCCGCGAGCGCCGCGGCGTCCGCGGCCCGCACGCGCGTCGTGACCTGCTCCCGCGAGGCCAGCTCCTCCAGCGTCCCGGAGTAGACCAGCCGGCCGTTCGCCAGCACGACGACGTCGTCGACCATCTGCTGCACCTCGGCGAGCAGGTGGGAGGAGACGAGGACGGTGCGCCCCGTGCCGGCGAACGCGCGGAGGAACTCACGCGTCCAGCGGATGCCCTCCGGGTCGAGGCCGTTCGTCGGCTCGTCGAGGACGAGCACGTCCGGGTCGCCGAGCAGCGCGGCGGCGAGGCCGAGCCGCTGGCGCATCCCGAGGGAGTAGCCGCCGACGCGACGGTCGGCGTACGTCGTCATGCCGACCATCTGGAGCACGACGTCGACGCGCCCGGCGTCGATGCCGCCGCCGGCGGCGTGGACGCGGAGGAAGTCGCGCGCCGAGCGGCCCGGGTGGAAGCTCGCCGCCTCGAGCGCGGCACCGACGGTGCCGAGCGGGCTCGGCAGGTCGCCGTAGCGGGCGCCGCCGAAGGTCGCCGACCCCGCCGTGGCGGTGACGAGGCCGAGCAGGATGCGCAGCGTCGTCGTCTTCCCAGCCCCGTTGGGGCCGAGGAAGCCGGTGACGCGGCCTGGTCGGACGGTGAAGGTGAGGTCCTCGACGGCGCTCACCTCGCCGAAACGTTTGGTGACGCCTTGTATCTCGATGCTCACGGGCATGACTCGACCCTAGGCGAGCCGGCGCACCGGCCACCTCCCCCGCGAGGCGGAGACGCTCAGCGGTGCAGCGCCTTGCGGGCGAGGACGTTGGCCAGGAGCTGCGCGAGCTGGACGATGCCGACGATGACGACGACCACGAAGAACGTGACCGGCCAGTTGAACTGCTGGTAGCCGTACTTGATGGCGAAGTCACCGAGCCCGCCGCCCCCGACCATGCCCGCCATGGCCGACATGTCGATGACGCCGACGAACAGGAACGCGTAGCCGAGGATGAGCGGGGCCAGCGCCTCCGGGATGAGCACCGTCGTGATGATGCGCATCGTCCCGGCACCCATCGCGCGGGCGGCCTCGATGACGCCGGGATCGATCGAGAGCAGGTTCTGCTCGACCAGGCGCGAGAACGCGAACCCCGCCATGAGCAGCATCGGGAACGTCGCGCCGGCGGTGCCGATCGTCGTCCCGACGACGGCCTTGGTCACGGGGAACAGCACGAACAGGAAGATGATGAACGGGATCGGGCGGACGATGTTGACGAGCACGTTGAGTCCCGTGAACACCCCCGTGCTGGCGCGCATCCCGCCGCGCCGGGACAGGTAGAGGCCGATCCCGAGGACGAGCCCGATCAGCCCGCCGACGAGCATCGTCCAGCCGACCATGAAGCCGGTCTCGGCGACCGCCTTCCAGAACGGCGGTCCGAGGCGTTCCCAGTTCATCGCGTCCCCTCCGTCCATGGCGGCGGCGTCGGGTCGGCCGCCGTCCCCAGGTCCGTCGCCCCCATCGCGAGGGTGAGGTAGCCGACCAGCTCCTCCACCCGCGCCGGGTCGCCGTCGAGCTCGATCGTGAGCGAGCCGAACGGCCGCTCCGCCACCTCGGAGATGCCGCCGTAGATGATCGACCCCTCGACGTCGAACTCCCGCAGCGTCTTCGTCAGGTACCCGCCGGACCCGCCGTCGGACCGCATCCGGACCAGGACGAGCCGGCCGGGGTGGCGGTGGCGCAGCCGCTGGAGCACGTCCGGCGTCGGGGTGTCGTGCAGCGCGGAGCCGACGAACCGGGCCGTCGCCGGGTGGCTCGGGTCGGCGAAGACGCGGTAGGCGTCGCCAACCTCGACGATCCGGCCGCGCTCCATGACCGCGACGCGGTGGCACAGGGCGCGGACGACGTCCATCTCGTGCGTGATGACGACGATGGTGACGCCGAGCTCGGCGTTGACGCGGCGCAGGACGGCGAGCACGTCCGCCGTCGTCTCCGGGTCGAGCGCACTGGTCGACTCGTCCGCGAGGAGGAGCTGCGGCGACGTCGCGAGCGCGCGGGCGATCCCGACGCGCTGCTTCTGCCCGCCCGAGAGCTGGGACGGGTAGGCGCCGGCCTTGTCGGCCAGGCCGACGAAGTCGAGCAGCTCGGCCACCCGACGCTCGCGCTCGGCCCGGGGCACCCCGGCCAGCCGGAGCGGGTAGGCGACGTTCCCGGCGACCGTGCGGGAGGCGAACAGGTTGAACTGCTGGAAGATCATCCCGATGCCGGCGCGGACCCGGCGCAGCTTCCGCTCGGGCAGGCCGGTGATCTGCGTCCCGGCGACCGTGATGGTGCCGGCGGTGGCGGGCTCGAGGGCGTTGATGAGCCGGACGAGCGTGCTCTTCCCCGCGCCGGAGTAGCCGATGATGCCGAAGACCTCGCCCTGGTGGATGTCAAGGGTGACGTCCTCGACGGCGGCGACGGGCGCGTCAGCGCGGCGCCCCGGAAAGCTCTTCGAGACGCCGCGCAGACTGACGATGGACGTGGGCAAGATCAGCTCGCCGGCGCGTTCGCCTCGATGTCGGCCAGGATCTGCTGCAGCTCGGTCGCCGGGGTGTCGACGAAGATCGCCAGGCCGCCCGAGTCCTCCGTCACGGCCGCCTCGACCTCGGGGTCGTGCCAGATCTCGACGAGCTTGAGGTAGTCCGCGTCGTCCTTGTCCTCGGCGCGGGCGACGAAGATGTTGATGTAGGGCTTGATCGCGTCGCCGGTCGGGTCGTCCGGGTAGACGATGTCGTCGTCCGTGAGACCGGCCTTCGAGACGAAGTCGTTGTTGATGACGGCGGCCTGGACGCTGCCGCCCTGAAGGTTGGTCGCGGTCTGCGCGGCGTCGACCGGCACGACCTCGACGCGGGAGCCCGGCAGGACGTCGGCCTCGGTCGAGAACGAGTTGCCGCCGTCGGCGAGCTCGATGAGCCCGGCCTGCTGCAGGTTGAGCAGGGCGCGGGCGAGGTTCGTCGCGTCGTTCGGCACGGCGATCGTGGCGCCGTCGGGGATCTCCTCGACGCTCGCGTACTCCAGCGAGTACAGGTTGAGCGGGTAGACGGCCGTGGCCCCGATCGGCTGCAGGTCGGACCCGGTGTTGACGTTGAAGTCGGCGAGGAACTGCAGGTGCTGGAACTGGTTGAGGTCCAGCTCACCGTCGGCGAGCGCGCGGTTGGGCACCTGGTAGTCGGAGAAGTCGACGATCTCGACCTGGAGCCCCTCGGCCGCCGCCTTCTCCTTGAAGACCGTCCACTGGGAGTCCGCGGCGCCGACGACGCCGATCCGGATGGTGTCGCCGCCGCTGGCCCCGTCGGAGCCGTCCTTCCCGTCGCCGGCGCACGCGGTCATCAGGAGCGCCACGATGGTTGCGGGTGCGAGCAGCTTGACGAGACGACGTGACGTCATGATGGTGGACTTCCTTCGGTTCGAGGCCGGCTGGCCGGGCGAGACGACGTCGAGCCTGCGACTCGTGACCCCCTCCCCGCAAACCGACGCGGATCGTCTCGGATGCCGAGACGCGGTCGGCCTAGGATCGAGGCGTGACGCAGCCACCCCCGCCCGTTGCCCCCGCCGAGGCCGAGCGGCTCTCGCGGCGGGTCCTCACGATCCCGAACGCGATCTCGTTCGCCCGGCTCGTCGTGCTGCTCCCGCTCGCCATGGCGCTCCTGCTCACCCAGCACTGGTGGTGGGCGCTCGGCACGCTCGTCGTGCTCGGCGGGAGCGACTGGCTCGACGGCTTCCTCGCCCGGCGCCTGGACCAGCGGACCCTGCTGGGGACGCGGCTCGACCCGGTCGCGGACCGCATCTCGATCATCGGCGTCAGCCTTGCGCTCGCCATCGGCGGCGTGCTGCCGTGGTGGGCCCTCGTCGCGATCGCGGCGGTCGACCTCGTCCTGCTCCTCCTCGCCGCGACCTGGTTCCGCGGGTCGCCCGACCTGCCCGTGAGCCGGATCGGGAAGTGGCGCACGGCCGCGCTGTTCGTCGCGCTGCCCACGCTCATCGTCGCGGCCGGGACCGACCTCGGCTGGCTGCGGCTGGTCGGGCTCGGGCTGCTGGTCGTCGGCGTCCTCGGGCACGTCGTGGCCGGGACGGGGTACGCCGTCGGGATGGCCCGGATCGCCCGTCGCCGCCGCGCCTAGTCGCTGCCCGTCAGCCGCGGCGGGTGGCCCAGAACGCGACCGCGCTCGCGGCGGCCACGTTGAGCGAGTCGACACCGTGCCCCATCGGGATGCGCACGACGACGTCGCTCGCCGCCACCGTGGCCGGCTTGAGGCCGTGCCCCTCGGCGCCGAGGACGAGAGCCAGCCGCTCGGGCGGGTCGGCCGCCAGCTCGTCCAGCGTCACGGCGTCGTCCGCGAGCGCGAGCGACGCGGTGACGAACCCGTGCGCGCGCAGCACGTCGATGCCGCCGGGCCAGGGGTCGATCCTGGTCCACGGGACCTGGAACACGGTCCCCATCGAGACGCGGACGCTGCGCCGGTAGAGCGGGTCGGCGCACCGCGGCGTCACGAGCACCGCGTCGACGCCCAGCCCGGCGGCCGAGCGGAACGCCGCCCCGACGTTCGTGTGGTCGACCACGTCCTCGAGCACCGCGACGCGGTGCGCCCCGGCGAGCACGTCGGCGAGGTGGGGCAGCTCCGGCCGGTGCATGGCGGCCAGCGCACCCCGGTGCAGGTGGAACCCCGTGAGCTCCTCGAGCACGGGCTCGGGCGCGACGTACACGGGCGCGTCCGGGTGCGCGCGCAGCACGTCGGCCATCGAGTCGAGCCACCGCGGCGCCATGAGGAACGAGCGCGGCCGGTGGCCGGCCGCCAGCGCGCGGCGGATGACGTTCGACGACTCGGCCATGTAGAGCCCGGCCTCCGGCTCGTACCGGGTCCGCAGCGCGACGTCGGTGAGGCCGGTGTACTCCGCGACCCGGGGGTCGGCGACGTCGGTCAGCTCGACGACCGGGAGCGACGACGCGGTCACTCCGCCTCGTCGTTCCCGCCGGCGAACTGGCTCTGGTACAGCCGGGCGTAGGGCCCGTCGAGCTTCAGCAGCTCGGCGTGGACGCCCTGCTCGACGATGTGCCCGCCCTCCATGACGACGATCGTGTCGGCCCCGGTGATGGTCGAGAGCCGGTGCGCGATGACGAACGACGTCCGCCCGACGCGCAGCGCGTTCATCGCCTTCTGCACGAGCACCTCGGTGCGCGTGTCGACCGAGCTCGTGGCCTCGTCGAGGATGAGGATCGGTGGGTCGGCGACGAAGGCGCGGGCGATCGTGACGAGCTGCCGCTCGCCGGCCGACAGCGTGCCGGCCTCGCCCCCGATGACCGTGTCGTAGCCGTCCGGGAGCATCCGGACGAAGTCGTCGACGTGCGTGGCGACCGCCGCGCGCATCATCAGCTCGCGCTGCTCGGGCGTGACCGTCTCCCCCGGCACGGTGGCCAGGGGGTAGACGATGTTCTCCGCGATCGTGCCCTCGAACAGCCAGGCGTCCTGGAGCACCATCCCGATGTTGCCACGCAGCCCGGCCCTGGTGAGCTGGCGGGTCTCGACGTCGTCCAGCGTGATCGCGCCGCCCTGGATGTCGTAGAACCGCATGAGCAGGTTGACCAGCGTCGTCTTGCCCGCGCCGGTGGGTCCGACGATCGCGACCGTCTGTCCCGGGGTGGCGAGCAGGTCGAGATCCTCGATCAGCGGCTTGTCCTGGCTGTAGGAGAAGTCGACGTTCGAGAACTGCACCCGACCCTGGACGTGATCGAGCTCCGCGGCCGCCTCCGGCTCCGGGTCGGGCGTCTCGTCGGGGGCGTCGAGGAGGGCGTACACCCGCTCGGCCGAGGCGGCGCCGGACTGGAGCATGTTCATCATCGCCGCGATCTGCGTGATCGGCTGGGTGAACTGGCGCGAGTACTGGATGAACGCCTGGACGTCGCCGATCGACATCGTGCCCGATGCGACGCGCAGCCCGCCGAGCACCGCGATCGACACGTAGGAGAGGTTGGCGACGAAGCCCATCGCCGGCTGGATCGTGCCGGAGATGAACTGCGCCTTGAACGAGGACGTGAACAGGTCGCCGTTGCGCTGGTCGAAGACCTTCTGCGACTGCGCCTGCTGGCCGTAGACCTTGACGAGCGAGTGGCCGGTGTACATCTCCTCGATGTGGCCGTTGAGCTCCCCGGTCGTGCGCCACTGCGCTATGAACTGCGGCTGCGAGCGCTTGGCGATGAGCGTCGTGACGACGGCGGAGACGGGCACCGCGACGAGCGCGACGAGGGCGAGCACCGGCGAGATCCAGAACATCATGCCGAGCACGCCGACGACGGTGAGGACGGAGGTGACGAGCTGCGCGAGCGTCTGGCTCAGCGTCTGCGCGAGGTTGTCGATGTCGTTGGTGACGCGGGAGAGCACCTCGCCGCGCGTGTGCGAGTCGATGTAGGACAGCGGCAGCCTGGTCAGCTTGCGCGAGACCTCGGCGCGCATCCGGTACATGGTCTTCTGGACGATGATCGCCGTGATCCGCGCCTGCATCCAGCCGAGGAACCACGCGCCGACGTAGACCCCGAGCACCCAGGCGAGCGTCGTGAGCAGGAGGCGGGTGTCGAGGGACTGCCCCGGCACGAAGTCGACGGCGCCCAGCATGTCGGCGAACCGGTCCTGCCCGGCCGCCCGGAGCGCCTCGATCGCCTGCTCCCGCGTCGTGCCGGCCGGGAACTGCTGCCCGACCACCTGCGCGACCCACGCGCCGAACACGAGGTTGGTCGCGTTGCCGAGCAGCTTCGGCCCGAGCACCGAGAGGACGACGGAGACGGCGCCGATGACGACGGACGTCCACAGCGCGATGCGGTGCGGGCGCATCTCGTGCAGCAGCCGCTTGAGGGTGCCGACGAGGTCCAGCGGCTTCTCGGCCGGCATGCCCATCCCGCCGCCCGGGCCGCGACGGTTGCTCTGGCTCGCCCGGACGACGCTGGCGTCGTCCTTGCCGGGCGGCGTCGGCGCGTCGGCCGCGGCCGGCACGACCGAGACCCCCTCCCCCGAGGCCGTCCGCGCGGCGCCCACCGGGCCGTTCGCCGGGACGTCGCCCGTCGGGTTCTGCCCGCCCACCGGGTTCTCCCCGCTCACCGGGCCTCCTCCAGGCTCATCTGGGACTCCACGATCTCGCGGTAGGTCTCCGAGGACTCCAACAGCTCCGGGTGCGTCCCGCGCGCGACGATCCGGCCCTTCTCCAGGACGAGGATCTCGTGCGCGTGCCGGATGGTCGAGACGCGCTGGGCGACGACGATGACGCTGGACTCGCGGGTGACGGCCGCGAGCGCTGCGCGCAGGGCGGCGTCGGTGGCGTAGTCGAGCGCTGAGAACGAGTCGTCGAACAGGTACACCCGTGGTCGGTGGGCGATGGCCCGCGCGATGGAGAGACGTTGACGCTGTCCACCCGAGACGTTCGTCCCGCCCTGGGCGATCGGCGCATCGAGGCCGCCGAGCTCGCGGACGAAGTCGGCGGCCTGCGCCACCTCGAGCACGTCCCACAGCTCCTCGTCGGTCGCGTCGGGCCGGCCGAACCGCAGGTTGCTGGCGACGGTGCCGCTGAACAGGAACGAATTCTGCGGGACGATCCCGACCAGCTCCGACAGCACCTGCGGGTCGAGGTCGCGCACGTCGACCCCGTCGATCGACACCGCGCCGTCGGTCGCGTCGAACAGGCGCGGGACCAGGCCGACGAGCGTCGACTTGCCCGAGCCGGTCGCGCCGATGATCGCCGTCGTCCGGCCGGGCTCGGCGGTGAAGGTCAGCTCCTCCAGCACGGCCTCGGCCGCCCCGGGGTAGGAGAACCAGACGTTCTCGAACCGGACCCGACCCTCGAGGACCCGCGGCGTCACGGGCTTCGCGGGCGGCACGACGGTCGGCTGGGAGTCGAGCACGGCCGTGATCCGGTCGGCCGAGACGACGGCGCGCGGCGCCAGCATCGTCATCATCGAGCTCATCATGACCGCCATGAGGATGTACATGATGTAGCTGAGGAACGCGGTGAGGGCGCCGACCTCCATCGTGCCGTCGTTCACGAGGTTCCCGCCGAACCACAGGATCGCAACGGTCGACGCGTTCATGACGAGCATGACCGTCGGGAACATGAGCGCCATGAGCTTGCCGGTCTTGACCGAGACGTCGAGCAGGTTGCCGTTCGCGAGGCCGTACCGCAGCTGCTCGTAGTCGTCCCGGACGAACGCCCGGATCACCCGGATGCCGGTGATCTGCTCGCGCATGACGCCGTTGACGGCGTCGATCCGGGTCTGCATCTGCCGGAAGTACGGCACCATCCGCATGACGATGAGCCCGATCACGATGATGAGCACGGGCACGATGACGAGCAGCACCGCCGAGAGCCTGACGTTCTCCTGCAGCGCGAGGATGACGCCGCCGACCAGCATGATCGGCGCCATCACGATGATCGTGAGCGTCATCATGACGAACATCTGCACCTGCTGGACGTCGTTCGTCGTGCGCGTGATGAGCGAGGGTGTGCCGAGCTCGCGCATCTCCTGCTCGCTGAACCGCTGGACGCGCTCGAACAGGCTCGCCCGCAGGTCGCGCCCGACCGCCATCGCGGTCCGGGCGCCGAAGTACACGGCCACCACCGCTGCGACCGCCTGGCCGAACGTCACGGCGAGCATGACGCCGCCGAGGCGCCAGATCTGGCCGACGTCACCGGCGGCGACACCCTCGTCGATGATGCGGCCGTTGAGGTTCGGCAGCCAGAGCGTCGCGAGCGTCTGCAGGAGCTGAAGCACGAGCACGATCCAGATGAAGCCCCAGTAGGGCTTCAGCGACGTGCGGAGCAGTCGGAAGAACACATGCAGACGCTACGCCACAAAGACCCGGGCGCGACCCCGCGCAGCCGCGCCGGATTCAGCCCTGCGCGAGGCGCCGCACGAACGTCTGGCCACCGCCGTCCGGCGGCAGCGCGTCGAAGCCGACCCGCGGGTAGAAGGCGAGCGCCCCGGCGTTCGCGGTGCCGGCCGTCGCGTGGACGCCGGCGATCCCGCGCGCGGCCAGCTCGGCGCACAGCAGGTCCATGAGCGCCCGGCCGGCGCCCCGGCCCTGCGTCACCGGCAGCAGGTCGATGTGCAGGTGCGCCGGCGCGCCATCGGGCGCCCAGGCGTCCGGCCCCTGCTCGCCCCGCCCGAGGAGCTGACGCTCGAGCGCGTGGGCCGCGTCGTCGGGAACCTCCGAGGCGCGCGGGCGACCCAGTGAGGGCCACCACTCGCGGGAGAACCACTCGGCGAACGCCGCGGTGTCGTCCGTCGCGACGATGTAGCCAGCCGCGTCGCTCGCGTCGTCGAGCTCGACGACGAAGGCGAGGTCGGGGTGACGCTCGAGGTAGGGCAGCAGGTAGATGTCCGCCCAGAGGCGGTCGTCGGGCAGCAGCCCGGTCGCGTCGGAGCCGGCGTCCGCGGTGCGGACGCACACGTCGACCAGAGCGTCGGTGTCGGCGGGACGGAAGGCGCGCAGCCGCGCCGTCGAGGAGGCCATGCCCCCGATCGTAGGCACCGCCGGCTAGCCGTGCGCGACGATCGCGCCGACCCAGATCGCCGCGACGGCGACCAGCACGGTCATGACGATCTCGACGACGCCGATCACCTTGACCGACAGGTCCCGGCGACGCGTCACGATCCACCAGGCGCGCAGCGCGAGCACGACCGCGACGCCGACGAGGAACCAGCCGGCAGCACCCAGGTGGCCGAGCAGCGTCCACACCACGGCCGCCGGGACGAGCGCCGCGTGGTACCAGACGTCCGCCCGGCTCACCCACGGTCGGCGCCGCTCCCGGATGAGGGCCTTGACGTGGACGATCGTCCCGGCGAAGTAGAGCAGGAGGACGACGGCGCGCTCCCACGCACCCGGCACGTCGAGGCCGAGCGGCGGCCACGCGAACGGTGCCGGGGCGATGGTGAGGACGGCGACGGACGGGTCGTCGGCCAGCCAGACGCCGGAGCGCCGGCCGGTGAGGCCGGCCGAGACCAGCGTGAGGCACGAGCCGAGCACGACCAGGACGATGTCGTTCCACCACGTCCGGTCGGAGCGGCGCGCGGAGGCCAGCAGGCTCAGCGCCACCGCCGGCACGAACACCCAGCTCCAGGACAGCAGCCGCGGCTCGAGGGCGACCAGCCACGCGACCAGCGCCGCCGTCACGAGCGTGTGCACGAGCGCGGCGGTCCGGTAGCGCGCGCGGCGTCCCGACTTGAGCCAGAGCCCGACGGCGTAGAGCGCGCAGAACCCGGTGAGCGCGCTGACCAGCAGGAGCAGCGTGCGCCAGGTGAGGAACGGCCAGGCGCCGACCAGCACGGGGGCGAGCAGCATGGCCCACGCCCCGTGCTGGTTCGGCACCCACCCCGACCCCGGACGCCGACGAGCCCGGCCGCGCGCGGGGCGCGCGACCGGGCTCGGTTCGTCGGCAGACGTCACGGCGTGGGCGGGTAGGTCGGCGCGGTGCCGCCCGTTCCCTGCTCACCCTCGGTCTCGGCGGGCTGCTGCCCGGCCGCGACGGAGGGGTCGAACGGCTGCCCGGAGAGCGTGCCCGCGGCCTTGGCCTCGTGCGTCACCTCGTCCGCGGCACCCTGCGCCTTGCGCAGCGCCTCACCCGGGTCCTCGAGGGAGAAGTCGCCGAGGGTGTCGGCGAACGCCGACGGCTCGCGGCGCACGCGCTCCGTCGCCGACTCCCCGTCGTCCGAGCCGCCCGACGGCGCGTTGCCGACGCCGAACGCCCCGGCGACGCCCTGGAGCGCCGCGGTGAACTCGGTCGGGACGATCCACATCTTGGAGGAGGCGCTGTTGGCGATCTGCGGCAGCGTCTGCAGGTACTGGTAGGCCAGCAGCTTCGGGTCCGCGTCGCCGCGGTGGATGGCCTCGAACACCTGGAGGATGGCGCGGGACTCACCCTCGGCCCGCAGGATCGCGGCCTGCGCCTGACCCTCGGCCCGCAGGATGGCGGACTGCTTCTCACCCTCGGCCGTGAGGATCTGCGACTGCTTGACACCCTCGGCCGTGAGGATCGCGGCGCGGCGGTCACGCTCGGCGCGCATCTGCTGCTCCATCGAGCCCTGGACGGACGCGGGCGGGTCGATCGCCTTGAGCTCGACCCGGTTGACGCGGATGCCCCAGCGGCCGGTCGCGTCGTCGAGGACGCCGCGGAGCTGGCCGTTGATCTGGTCGCGCGACGTCAGCGTCTGCTCGAGGTCCATCGAGCCGATGACGTTACGCAGCGTCGTCACGGTGAGCTGCTCGATACCGGTGATGTAGTTGGCGATCTCGTAGGTCGCGGCCTTGGGGTCCGTCACCTGGAAGTAGATGACCGTGTCGATGCTCACGACGAGGTTGTCGGAGGTGATGACGGGCTGCGGCGGGAACGAGACGACCTGCTCGCGCAGGTCGACCCCGGCGCGGACGCGGTCGACGAAGGGGATGAGGAAGTGCAGACCGGCGTACATGGTCGAGTGGTAGCGACCGAGCCGCTCCACGATGAGGGCGACGGCCTGCGGCACGATCCGCACCGCGCGCGCGATCGCCACGATGATGAAGATCGCCAGCAGGCCGACGACGATGATCCCGACTACCTGTCCAGGTTCCACGCTGGAGTTCCTTCCTGTGATCCGGTGGCCCAGTGCCGGTCCGTGCGGACCGCGGCGCTAGGACCGGTGCATGCCGTAGGGGTCGGACGGGTTCGCCGCCACCCCGTCGACGAGGGGGACGACGACGGCGGTCGCGCCGTCGATCGCCGAGACGATGACCTTGGCACCGTCCGGCAGCGTGCCCCGGGCGTCGAGGCGGGCCGTCCAGACCTCGCCGCCGATCTTGACCCGACCGCCGTCGGCGGAGAGCGGCATGACGACGACCGCCTCCTTCCCGATGAGCGCGTCGACACCCGTGGCGGTCCCCTGGCTGGTCGACTTGAACCGACGCAGCGCCCACGGCCGGATGGCCACGAGCAGCAGGACCGACACGACGCCGAACACCGCGACCTGGATGACGAGCGGTGCCCCGAGGAGCGCCGCGACCGTCGCCGCGAAGGCGCCTCCGGCGAACATGAGGAAGAGGAGATCGACGACGAGCACCTCGACGACCAGCAGCAGCAGGAACAGCGCGAGCCAGATGATCCACAGCTCCATGACGACCTCCCCTCCGGTGTGCCTCCCGGGTGATGTCACTCGGGTGGTGTTCTCTCGGTCAAGAACATTCAAACTTACAGCATGCGCGACGCGCCAGAGCACGTATCGCCGACTACTGCGCCCGCGCGCTCCACCGCTCGCCGTGTCGGTCGACGACGAGCGGCATCCCGAACGTCGCCGAGAGGTTCTCGGCGGTCAGCGTCTCGGCGATCGGACCGGCCGCGAGCACGGCACCGCCGCGCAGCAGCAGGACGTGCGTGAAGTGCGGCGGGATCTCCTCGACGTGGTGCGTGACCAGCACGGTCACGGGCGAGGCCGGGTCGCCGGCGAGCTCGGCGAGCGCCGCGACGAGCTCCTCGCGCCCGCCGAGGTCGAGCCCGGCGGCCGGCTCGTCGAGCAGCAGCAGCTCGGGGTCGGTCATGAGGGCGCGCGCGATCTGGACGCGCTTGCGCTCCCCCGAGGAGAGCGTGCCGTAGGTGCGGTCGGCGAGGTGTCCGACGCCGAACGCGTCGAGGAGCGTCTGCGCCCGCTCGGAGTCGAGGTCCTCGTAGACCTCGCGCCAGCGCCCGGTGACCCCGTAGGAGGCGGTGAGCACGACGTCGAGGACGAGCTCGTCGCCCGGGACCTGCTGCGCGAGCGCGGCCGAGGCGAACCCGATCCGCGGGCGCAGCTCGAACACGTCGACCCGCCCGAGCCGGTCCTCGAGGATCTCGACGGTCCCGCTCGTCGGGTGCATGCGTGCGGACGCGAGCTGCAGGATCGTCGTCTTCCCGGCCCCGTTGCGGCCGAGGACGACCCAGCGCTCGCCGTCGTTCACCTCCCAGGTCACGTGGTCGACGATGTTCCTGCCGCCGCGACGCACGCAGACGTCGTCAAGGGAGAGCACTCCAGCCATGCCTCGACCCTACCGACCGCGCGGGGCTCCCGGCGGGTGTGACGCGGCCGCGCCGGACATTCGACCGGCCCGGCTTCCGTATCGTCGTCGCGTGCCCATCGACCTGCTCCCCCGCGCCGTCCGTCTCGCGCTCGCCTGGGAGGTCGGCGGCGGCGACGCGGTCGCGCCCGGCCTCGGTGCCGAGCTGCTGTGGGCGGCGCTGCCAGCCCCCGGCGACCCGCAGGGGCTCCCGCCCGCGGTCGTCCGGGAAACCGACGGGGACGACGCGGACGGCGCCGTCGTGGTCCGGGCGCGCACGGGCACCTGGGCGCTGCTGCCGACGGTGACGCGCTACGGCTCGCGGCTCGAGCCGGGCGAGAGCGTCGCCTGGCGGGTCATGGACGCGGGCGGGCCCGGCGTCGCCGTCCGCCCGCCGAGCCTCGCGCCGGGCGAGGCGCGGCTCGCCCTGGTCTCGGCGCTGCACGAGGCGACCGACACCCTGACGGCGCTCGACGTCGCGAAGGAGCGGCCCGAGCTGCGCGAGGCGTTCCTCGACCTCACCGGCCCGCCGGACCCCGACGTCGGGGAGCTGCTGGTCGCTCTCGACGACCGGCGGGCGGCGCTCCTGGTGCAGGCGGCGCGCGTCCTGCGGATCGTCGAGCTGGCGCGCGAGGACGACGGCGCGGCCGTGACCGCCGGCCAGGTCGCCGCCCGCTCCGCCGCGCTCGGACCGCTCGGGCACGCGGCGCGCTCGGCCGTCGCGGTGGCGACGCTGCGCCGCGTGTAGCCGGTGCGGCTACCGTCCGCTGTGCGCGGATCGGGTCCGCGCGAGGAGAGACGGGTGCGGCGTGTCCCGAGGGACACGCCGCACCGGACGCTCTGAGCCAGGGGCCGGGCCGCGGAGAGCGGACGCCCCGGCTAGCCGTTGGCGCGTGCGAGCACCGTCTCGTAGACCTCGAGCGTGCGCTCGCCGATCGCCTCCCAGGAGAAGTGGTCCTCGGCCCGCTTGCGCGCGGCGATCCCCATGGTGGCCGCCCGCTCCGGGTCGGTCACGAGCTCGGTGAGGGCCGCCGCGAGGTCCGCCTCGAACCTCTCCGGGTCCAGCGGGGTGCCCGTGCCGTCGGTCTCCTGGTCGAGCTGGACGAGCAGACCGGTCACGCCGTCGTCGACCACCTCGGGGATGCCGCCCGTCGCCGACGCGACGACGGGAAGGCCGACGGCCATCGCCTCGAGGTTGACGATGCCGAGCGGCTCGTAGATCGACGGGCAGACGAAGACGGTGCTGGCGGCGAGCACGGCCACGAGCTCCTCGCGGGGCAGCATGTCCGGGATCCAGACGACGCCCTGGCGCTCCGTCGACAGCTCGGCGACGAGTCCCTCGACCTCGGCCTTGATCTCGGCCGTGTCCGGCGCGCCGGCGCACAGCACGATCTGGACGTCGGCCGGCAGCCGGCGCACGGCCCGGAGGAAGTAGGGCAGGCCCTTCTGGCGCGTGATGCGGCCGACGAACACGACGGCGGGGCGGTCGGGGTCGATGCCGCGGGCGATCGCGAGCTCGCGGGCGCGCTCGGTGATCCGGCGCCCGTCACCGTCCTCGGCCACGGGCCGGGACCAACGCTCGAGGTCGATGCCGTTGTGCACGACGAAGACCTTCTCCGGGTCGACCTCGGGGTAGGAGCGCAGGATGTCCTCGCGCATGCCGGCGCTCACGGCGATGATGCCGGACGCGGCCAGGTACGCGGTGCGCTCCACCCAGCTCGAGACGCGGTAGCCGCCGCCGAGCTGCTCGGCCTTCCACGGCCGCAGCGGCTCGAGGCTGTGGGCCGAGATGACGTGCGGGACGCCGTGCAGCAGGTGGGCCAGGTGGCCGCCCATGTTCGCGTACCAGGTGTGGGAGTGGACGAGGTCGGCGCCCTCGACGCCCTGCGCCAGCTCCAGGTCGACGCCGAGGGTGCGCAGCGTCGCGTTCGCCTCGGCGAGCTCGGGCAGGTCGGCGTAGCCGGTGACGCGCGGCAGGTCCTCCCCCTCGGGCGCCTCCGGACGCGGGCCGTCGAAGCAGCGGACGTGGACATCGATCCGACGGGCCAGGACCGCGGCCAACTCAGCGACGTGCACACCGGCACCGCCGTAGATGTAAGGGGGGTACTCGCGCGTGAGCAGATCGACTCTCATGGCGGCATCTTGCCAGTGAATTGGGTCGTTGCCGACCACGTCACGGTCTCACCACGAGAGTTCCTTTGCGCTCACCAGACGGAACGCTTGGCGTCTGCGGGCGGTGACCCCCTACAGTCGGGCCATGGCAGCACCTCGCGTCCTTGCAATCGTCCTCGCCGGCGGCGAAGGCAAGCGCCTCATGCCCCTCACCGCTGAGCGGGCCAAGCCGGCAGTGCCGTTCGGCGGTATCTATCGCCTGATCGATTTCGCGCTGTCCAACATCGTGAACTCCGGGTATCTGCGCGTCGTCGTCCTCACCCAGTACAAGTCGCACAGCCTCGACCGACACATCTCCAAGACCTGGGACATGTCCCGCATGCTGGGCAACTATGTCGCCCAGGTTCCCGCGCAGCAGCGGATGGGCAAGAACTGGTACCTCGGATCCGCCGATGCGATCTATCAGAGCCTCAACCTCATCTACGACGAGCGGCCCGACATCGTCGTCGTGGTCGGCGCGGACAACATCTACCGGATGGACTTCTCCCAGATGGTCCAGGCGCACATCGAGTCCGGTGCGCGCGCGACCGTCGCGGGGATCCGTCAGCCGCTCTCCCTCGCGGACCAGTTCGGGGTGATCGAGGCCGACCCGGCCGACCCGCGCCGGATCGCCGCCTTCCGGGAGAAGCCCTCCGACGCCGTCGGGCTGGCCGACTCCCCGGACGAGGTGCTCGTCTCGATGGGCAACTACGTGTTCGATGCGGACGCCCTCGTCGAGGCGGTCCGCCGGGACGCCGAGGACGACTCCTCGCGGCACGACATGGGCGGCGACATCGTCCCGGGCTTCGTGGCCCGCGGCGAGGCCGCGCTGTACGACTTCATCGAGAACGACGTGCCGGGCTCCAGCGACCGCGATCGCGACTACTGGCGGGACGTCGGCAACATCGACGCCTACTACGAGGCGAACCGGGACCTCATCCACGTGGTCCCCGTGTTCAACCTCTACAACGACGAGTGGCCGCTCTACACGGGCTACACGGGCCTGCCGCCCGCGAAGTTCGTCCACTCCTCGGCCGACCGGATCGGCCTCGCCGTCGACTCGATCATCTCCCCCGGGGTCGTCGTGTCCGGGTCCGAGGTGCACGGCTCGATCGTGTCGCCCGGCGGTCGGCTGAACTCGTGGTCCCGCGTCACCGACTCGGTCCTGCTCGACGACGTGCACGTGCAGCGGCGCGCGCAGGTCAACCGCGCGATCCTCGACAAGAACGTCGTCGTGGAGGAGGGCGCGAGCGTCGGCCTCAACCGCGAGCTCGACCTGGCCCGCGGCTTCACCGTGACGCCATCGGGCATCACGGTCGTCCCGAAGGGGATGCGCGTGGGCGTCGACACCGTCACCCCGGACCCGCGCTGGTGACGGACCCGGAGCAGACGACGACGGCGCGGGGGGAGCTCCCCCCGCGCCGTCTCGTCGTGATGGACGTCGACTCGACCTTCATCACGGCGGAGGTCATCGAGCTCATCGCCGAGCGCGCGGGCACGCGGGAGCTGGTGGCCGCCGTCACGGAGGCCGCGATGCGCGGCGAGCTCGACTTCGCCCAGTCGCTGCGGGAGCGCGTCGCGACGCTGCGGGGCGTGCCAGAGTCGGTCCTCACCGAGATCGCCGACGAGGTCGAGGTCTCCCCCGGCGTCCCGGAGCTGGTCGCGTTCCTCGCCGAGCGCGACTGGCCGCTCGCGCTCGTCTCGGGCGGCTTCATCGAGGTCGTCGCCGTGCTCGCGCGCCGCTGGCACGTCGCGCACGCGCGCGCGAACGTCCTCGAGGTCGACGACGCCGGCCTGCTCACGGGCCGCGTCACGGGTCCGATCATCGACCGGGCGGCCAAGGAGACGGCGCTGCGCGAGTTCGCCGCCCTCGAGGGGGTTGCCATGCGGGACACCGTCGCGATCGGCGACGGCGCCAACGACCTCGACATGCTCGCGGCCGCCGGGCTGGGGATCGCGTTCCGCGCCAAGCCGGTCGTCGCCGCCGCGGCGGACCACGCCGTGCACGACTCGCTGGTCGAGGTCGTCGAGCTGCTGAGCTGAGCCGGCCGCCGGGTCGTCCCCGGCGCGCCGCCGGTCGGCCTCGGCGTCAGTCGGAGCTCTCCGGCGCGTGCCGGACGGCCACGAGGCGCGCCCCGCCGCGGTCGAGCTCGGACCACGGCCCGGGCACCTCGAGCACGCACCGCGCGGCGGTCGGCACGCCGACGCGCACCTGCGCGACCGCGGCCGGGTCGGAGTCGGGACCGGCGAGCACGGCGGCCGTCCCGCTCATGACCGGCTCGTGACCCACGACGATCAGCGTCCGGACCGCGTCGTCGACCCCGCGCACGAGGTCGAGCACCCCGCGCGGACCCGTCTCGTACAGCTCGTCCGTCACGACGCTCGTCACCTCGCCCGGCAGCCGGGAGGCCACGAGGTCCCAGGTCTGGCGCGTCCTGGCAGCGGCGGAGACCAGCGCGTAGTCGGGCAGCCGGCCCTCGGCGGCGAGCTCCTCACCGACGGCCGCCGCCTGGCGGCGACCGCGCAGCGCGAGGGAGCGCTCGACGTCGGCTGCGGCGTGCGGCTCGGCCTTGGCGTGCCGCAGGAGGATCAGCGTCGGCATGTCGCGGACCGGCTCACTGGCCCATCGCGTGGAAACCGCCGTCGACGTGGAGCATCTCCCCCGTCGTCGCCGGGAACCAGTCGGAGAGGAGCGCGACGACGGCGCGGGCGGTCGGCTCGGGGTCGGTGGAGTCCCAGCCGAGCGGCGCGCGGGAGTCCCAGTTGCCCTCCATCTGCTCGAACCCGGGGATCGACTTGGCGGCCGTCGTCTTGATCGGCCCGGCCGAGACGACGTTGACGCGGATGCCCGAGGGGCCGAGGTCGCGGGCGAGGTAGCGGGCGGTGGCCTCGAAGGCCGCCTTGGCGACGCCCATCCAGTCGTACACCGGCCAGGCGTACCGGCCGTCGAAGGTGAGGCCGACGATCGCGCCGCCCTCGCCGAGCAGCTGCTGCGTCGCCACCGCGAGCGACTTGAGCGAGTACGCCGAGACCTCCAGCGCCGTGGCGACGTCCGCCCACTCGGCGGCGAGGAAGTTGCCGCCCATGACGGACTGCGGCGCGAACCCGATCGAGTGCACGACGCCGTCGAGGTGGTCCGTGTGCTCGCGGACCCGGTCGGCGAGCGCCGCGAGGTGCTCGGCGTCGGTGACGTCGAGCTCGACGACGGGCGCCTCGACGGGCAGCTTGCGCGACGCGATCTGGGTCAGCTTCATCTGGCGCCCGAAGGAGGTGAGGATGACACGCGCCCCCTGCTCCTGCGCGAGGCGCGCGGTGTGGAAGGCGATGGAGGCGTTCGTGAGAACCCCCGTGACGAGCAGGGTCTTGCCCTCGAGCATGCCCATGGTGACTCCTTCGGTTCGTGGTCGGTGGCCGGTGGCGGGTGACGTGTCCTGGCGGGGCGCGGGCGGGCTCAGTGGCCCATGCCCAGCCCGCCGTCCACGGGGATGACGGCGCCCGAGATGTACCCGGCGTCGGGTCCGGCGAGGAACTCGACGACGCCGGCCACCTCGTCGGGTTGGGCGAACCGCCCGGCCGGGATGGCGCCGAGGTACTTCTCCTGCTGATCCGTCGCGAGGGCGTCGGTCATCGCGGTCTGGATGAACCCGGGGGCGACGACGTTCGCGGTGATCCCGCGTCCGCCGAGCTCGCGCGTGATCGAGCGGGCCATCCCGACGAGCCCGGCCTTGCTGGCCGAGTAGTTCACCTGCCCGGCACCGCCGTAGAGCCCGACGACCGAGGAGATGAGCACGATCCGGCCGCGGCGCAGCCGGATCATCCCCTTGCTGGCACGGCGGGCGCACCGGAAGGCGCCGGCGAGGTTGACGTCGATGACGTCGTCGAAGTCGGCGTCGCTCATCCGCATGAGCAGGCCGTCCCGTGTGATGCCGGCGTTGGCCACGAGGACCTCGACCGGTCCGAGCTCGTTCTCGATCGCGGTGAACCCGGCGTCGACGGCCTCGGTCGACGTGACGTCCCCGGGGACCGCGAGGACCCCGTCCGGAACCTCCGTGCCGCGGGAGAGGGTGGCCACCCGGTCACCGAGGGCGACGAAGCGCTCGGCGATCGCGCGGCCGATCCCGCGCGTGGCGCCGGTGACGAGAACGGTGCGGGGCGTGTGATCGTGTGGCACCCGGTCAACCTAGCGGATCAGCCCTTCGGTGGGCACGACGGCAGGCGTACCCTCGGGGGATGACCGGCGTGCCCTCGATCACGAGTGCCCGTCCGTCGCGGACCCTCGACCGCGCGACGCGCAGCCGCCGCTACATGCTCACGATGGGCGTGCGGATGGCGTGCTTCGCGCTGGCCATCGTCGTGGACGGCCCCTGGCGCTGGGCCTTCGTCGTCGGCGCCGTCGTCCTGCCCTACTTCGCCGTCGTGCTGGCCAACGTCGCCTCCAGCGGCGGCGGCCCCGGGATCGACGAGGTCGTCGAGGCACGCCGGATCGAGGCCGGCGTCACCGTCCCCGAGCCGCTCGACGACGGCGGTGAGCACCGATGACGCAGGGCGCCGTCGTCTGCAGCGCGCGCGGCTGCCGCAGCGAGGCCGTGTGGGCGATCGAGTGGCGCAACCCGCGCATCCACGGCGAGGACCGGCGCAAGGTCTGGACCGCCTGCGAGGAGCACGTCGACTCGCTGCGCGAGTTCCTCACGGCGCGCTCGTTCCCGCTCGAGATCGGGCTGCTGCGCGAGGGCCACGGGGTCGCCAGGTGAGCGGACCCGGGGCGATGGGCCGCGGCCGGCTGGTCGGGCTCGTCGCGTTCCTCCTCGCGTGCTCGATCGCGTGCGTCGGTCTCGGCTACTGGCAGTGGACGCGGCACGTGCACCGCGCCGAGCAGGTCGCGCTGGTCAACGCGAACCTCGGCGCCGACCCCGTCCCCGCCGCCGAGCTGCTGGGCCCGGAGCTGACGACCCCGGTCGACCCCGACGACGTGTGGCGCCCGGTCGGGCTGACCGGCGAGTGGGTCGCCGACACGGGCGTCCAGCTCCGCAACCGTCCCGTCGACGGGTCCAACGCCTCCCACTCCCTCGCCCTGCTCCGGACCGACGCGGGAACGGTCCTCGTCGTCGACCGCGGCTGGTGGGCCCAGACCGTCACGGTCCCGGGCGGCGCGCTCGACCTGGCGCCCGGCGAGGTCGAGCTCACCGCCCGCCTGCGCGCGGCCGAGCCGGCCGACCCGCGCACGGGACCACCGGGGCAGGTGTTCAGCGTGACGCCGTCGGCCGTGCTCGACACGCTCGTCGCCGACGGGCGCCTCACCGGCGCCGAGGCCGACGACGTCGCGGGCGACCTCGCCGCTGGCACCTACGTCATGCAGCTCGCGCCCGAGCCGGCCGCGCCGCTGCACGCGTTCCCGCACCCCGACACGAGCCTGCGCTCGCACCTGTCCTACGCGTTCCAGTGGTGGTTCTTCGCGCTGGCGATCCCGGTCGCCGGCGTCGTGCTCGCGCGGCGGGGCCGCGAGGACGACCACGGCGGCGTCGCTCGACCGCAGCGGGTCCGCCGCCGGCCGACGCTCGCCGAGGAGGAGGACGCCCTGCTCGACGCGCAGGCGGTCGTCCCCCGCGCTCCGGGGTCCCAGGCGCAGGACGCCCGCGCTCAGGCCAGCGAGACCAGCTCCGCGTAGTCGGAGCTCCACAGGTCCTCGTCGCCGTCCGGCAGGAGGAGGACGCGCTCGGGCTCGAGGGCTTCGACGGCGCCCTCGTCGTGCGTCACGAGCACGACGGCGCCCGTGAACGTCCGCAGCGCGCCGAGGATCTCCTCGCGGCTCGCGGGGTCGAGGTTGTTGGTCGGCTCGTCGAGCAGCAGCACGTTGGCCGCCGAGACCACGAGCATCGCGAGCGCGAGCCGCGTCTTCTCCCCGCCCGAGAGCACCCCGGCCGGCTTCTCGGCGTCGTCGCCGGAGAACAGGAACGAGCCGAGCACGCTGCGCACCTGCGTGTCGGTCAGCTCAGGCGCCGAGCGGCGCAGGTTCTCCACGACGGTCGCGCCGGTGTCGAGCGTCTCGTGCTCCTGCGCGTAGTAGCCGATCTTGAGGCCGTGGCCGGGCTCGACCTGGCCGGTGTCGGGCGCCTCGACGCCGCCGAGGATGCGCAGGAGCGTCGTCTTGCCCGCGCCGTTGAGGCCGAGGACGACGACGCGGGAGCCGCGGTCGATCGCCAGGTCGACACCGGCGAAGACCTCCTGCGAGCCGTAGGACTTCGACAGGTCGCTCGCGCGCAGCGGCGTCCGCCCGCACGGCGCGGGGTCGGGGAAGCGCAGGTGCGCCACCTTGTCCGCCTGACGGGTCTCCTCGAGCCCGGCGAGCATCCGCTCGGCGCGGCGGGCCATGTTCTGCGCCGCCACGGCCTTCGTGGCCTTCGCCTTCATCTTGTCGGCCTGCGCCAGCAGCGTCGCGGCCTTCTTCTCGGCGTTCGCGCGCTCGCGCCGCCGCCGCTTCTCGTCCGTCTCGCGCTGGGTGAGGTAGGCGTCCCAGCCGAGGTTGTAGAGGTCGATCACGGCGCGGTTGGCGTCGAGGTGGAACACCTTGTTGACGGTGGCGCGCAGCAGCTCGACGTCGTGGGAGATGACGATGAAGCCACCCGGGTAGGCGGTGAGGTAGTCGCGCAGCCACACGATCGAGTCGGCGTCGAGGTGGTTGGTCGGCTCGTCGAGCAGGAGCGTGCGCGCACCGGAGAACAGGATGCGGGCGAGCTCGACGCGGCGACGCTGTCCGCCCGAGAGGGTGCGGAGCTGCTGATCGAGCACGCGGGTCGGCAGGCCGAGGTTGCTCGTGATCCGCGCCGCCTCGGCCTCGGCGGCCCAGCCACCCTTCGACAGGAACGTCGCCTCGAGGCGGGAGTAGCGCTCCATCGCCTTCTCGCGCTGCTCGGGCGTGCCGTCGCTCATGAGCTGCTCGGCCTTGCGCATGTTGCGGATGGTCGCGTCGAGGCCGCGCGCCGAGAGCACCCGGTCGCGCGCGAGCACCTCGAGGTCACCCGTGCGCGGGTCCTGCGGGAGGTAGCCGACGTCGTCCGTGCGGATGACCTGGCCGCCGGTCGGCTGGCCCTCCCCCGCGAGGATCTTCGTCAGGGTCGTCTTGCCGGCGCCGTTGCGCCCGACGAGGCCGATCCGGTCGCCGTCGTCGATGCGCAGCGACGCGTCCTGCAGGAGCGTGCGGGCACCGATGCGGATCTCGAGGGCCTGGGTGGTGATCACGTGGGGAGAGTCTAGGTCGCCGCGGCAAGCCGAAATCGCCGGGCGGCCCGGCCGGCGACCCGGACGGCGGGCGCCGTGGTCAGCGCAGGCGGCCCACGAGCGCCCAGGCGCCCGGCAGCAGGGCCGCGGCGAGGAGGGCCTTGATCGCGTCGCCGACGAGGAAGGGCACGACGCCGAGGGCGAGCGCCGTCGGCAGGTCGACGCCGAGGAAGACCATGAGCCACGGCACGCCTAGCGCATAGACGACGACGCCGGCTAGGAGGCCGGCGAGCGTCGTGCGCCACACCGACCGGTCGACGCCGCGGCGCGCGAGGGCGCCGACGACGGCGGCCGCGAGCACCATCCCGAGCAGGTAGCCGAACGAGGCGAACTGCCAGCCGGAGGCGCCGCCGGCGAACCAGCCGACGCCGGCGATGCCGGCGAGGAGGTAGAGCGCCAGCGACACCGTCGCGCGCAGCGGGCCGAGGGCGGCCCCGACGAGGAGCACGCCGAACGTCCCGAGCGAGAGCGGCACGGGCGTGAAGGGCAGCGGGACGAGCACCTGCGAGAGCCCGGCGACGAGCAGCGTCCCGGTGAGCACGAGGACGGCGTCGGCCACCAGCGCGCGGGCACGGGTGCCGGCGGCGGGCAGGAGGTCGGCGAGGACGGGGCGTGAGCCGAGCGCGATGGCGGCCGTGGGAGTTGTCGTCACGGCACAACCGTAGGGGCAGGCGACGCGGGCGGTGACGGCGCGCCACCTACCAACCGCGGGGGCACCGGTTGTGGGAACCCGACAGCGACTAGCGTGAGCGGATGGGATTCTTCGACGGCTGGCGCAAGAAGCAGAGCCCCGACCTGACGACGATGGTGGCGGACGAGCTCCGGTCCCGCGGGTTCACCCCGACCGTCGTCTCGCCGGACGAGCTCACCTACCCCGACGCCGCCGGCGGCACGCAGCGCTGCTACCTCGACAACCTGCGCAAGCGCCTGGCCGACGTCCCGACCGACGGCTGGGCGGCCGAGGTGACGCGGTTCGTCGGCATCATGACCTCCCCGCCCGACTCCCCCGCGAACCTCGAGGAGGTGTGGGACCGGATCTATCCCCGGATCCTGCACCGCGCGACCTTCCAGGGCCTGCCGGCGGACGCCGAGGAGCAGGTCGCAACGGCGGGGATCCGGCTCACCGACGACCTCCTCGTCCTGCCGGCGATCGACCACCCGGACCAGGTCGCGACCGAGCTGGACGTCGCGAAGTACGGCGGCTGGGAGGCCGTCTGGCCGGTGGCGATCGAGAACCTGCGCCGGCTCCCGCAGCCGGCCTACCGCCGGTTCGACGCCGACGACGGCGACCCCGCCGGGGCCGTGCACCTGTTCGAGAGCGAGGACTTCTTCGGCGCGAGCCAGCTCCTGCGGATGGACGAGCTGCTCGCGGCGGCCGGGCTGTCCCTCGACTTGAGCAACGGCTACCTCGTGGTGCTGCCGGCGCGGACCGTCGTCGCGATCCACCCGGTCACCAGCGCGACCGGCGTCGTCAGCGCGATGAAGCCGCTGCGCTACATCGCCGAGGCCGACCTGCCCGGCGGCATCACGGACGTCGTCCACTACCGCGCCGCCGACGGCACGCTGGAGCCGGTCAGCCGCCGCGACGGCGCGGACTTCACGCTCACGGTGACCGGGCGGTTCGAGGACGCCATGCGCGCCATCGGCGCGATCGGCTGACGACTCCTACGATGGGCTCGGCCACACTCGACAGGGGGCGACGATGACGTTCAACAAGGACGCGGACATCTCGGGCAACCGGGTCCGCAGGGCCGGCGCCGGACGCGCGACCGGCGTCGCCGTCGGTGGCGTCGGTGGGATCGGGCTGCTCATCCTCCTGGTCGTGCAGCTCCTCGGCGGGAACGCCCAGGACATCGACCTGTCCGGGCTCACGGGCACCAACCAGGCCGAGTACGCGCCCGGCGGGGGCGAGGAGTCGCTCGTCGACTGCCTCGACGGCGCCGACGCGAACGAGCGCGTCGAGTGCCGGATGCAGGCGACGGCGCTCTCGCTCGACGCCTTCTGGCAGACGACGCTCCCGGACCAGGCCGGCATCCCCTACGAGCTGCCAGGGTTCGAGCTGTTCACCGCGCAGGTGAGCACGGCGTGCGGCGCGGCGACCTCGGCGGTCGGTCCGTTCTACTGCCCGCCCGACCGCACCGTGTACCTCGACACGTCGTTCTTCGCCGAGCTGTCGGGCAAGTTCGGCGCCGAGGGCGGACCGCTCGGCGAGCTCTACGTCGTCGCCCACGAGTTCGGGCACCACATCCAGAACCAGCTCGGCACGATGGACGCGGTGAACCGGACCGGGACGGGCCCGACGTCGGACGCGGTCCGGCTCGAGCTCCAGGCCGACTGCTACGCCGGCATGTGGGTCCGCGGCGCCGTCGAGACCAAGGACGCCAACGGGAACTCCTACCTCCTGGCGCCGACCCAGCAGGAGGTCGAGCAGGCGCTCTCGGCGGCCGCGGCCGTCGGCGACGACCACATCCAGGAGACGTTCAGCGGTCAGGTCCAGCCCGACACCTGGACCCACGGGTCCTCGGTCCAGCGGCAGAACTGGTTCGTCACCGGGTACAACGAGGGGACGCTCACGGCGTGCGACACGTTCGCGGTGAGCGGCGACCAGCTCTGAGCGCTCAGGACGGGCTGCCACACTCCGACGCGGCGCGGGTGAACGCGTCGACCAGCGCGGCCGACTCGCTCTCGATGTCCTCGGGGTCGTAGTCCTCCTGGCCCTCGACGAGCGCCCGGAGCGTCGCGTCGCTCAGGTCCGACTCCGTGAGGATGCGGCCGTAGCACTCGGCCATCTCCCGGTCCATCGTCGCGTCGGGTCCGGCGGTCAGCACCGTGGCGATCTCCGACGCCGTCGGACGGGACGAGCCACCGCCGTTCGAGCACGCCGCGAGCCCGACGGCGGCGAGGAGCGGCAGCGCGAGCAGCGCGCGCGTGACGGTGCGGGACATGGTGCCTCCAGGCGGCGGATGGGTTCCTCGCGTGACCGGGTCCGGCGAACGAGCTGGTCCTCCAGCACGCTACGGCACCCCCGCGGGAGGGGCGAGCCGACCCGGGTCGGGAGCGCGACGCGAGGCCGACCGAAAGCCACCGAGTCCTTCTCACCCCACCCCAGGACGCCCGGATCGGCTGCCAACAAAGCGCGTCGACGCACGTCTTCCGACCTTTTCGCACGCCCTCCGAGCATCACTTAGTTTCTTGCCGGGAGACTGGTAGAACGGGCGCATGCCACCCTCCCGTGATCGCGTGACGCACGCCTCGATCGCCGGAGTCGTCGATCGACCCCGCCTCTACCGGGTCATCGGTTCCCCGCTCGTGCGGGTCTGCGTCGTCCAGGGACCCTCCGGCTGCGGCAAGACGACGCTGCTGCGCAGCTGGCTGCTGCACGAGACCAACCGCGCCCCCGTCCTGTGGGTCTCGCTCAACGACACCATCACGAGTCGGCAGTCCTTCTGGCACCACGTCGCCACGAGCGCGGCCCGGCTCGGTGGCCTGTCCGAGGAGCAGATGCGCCGCACCCGGGCGCAGCTCGCCATGGCGGCCGACCCGGTCCGGATCGCGGCCGACCTGCTGACGAGCACCGATCCCGTGACGATCGCCCTCGACGCCTACGAGTACCTCGGCGCCGCCATGCCCGAGATCGACGCGGACCTGGCACGCCTCGTCGTCGCCGTCCCCGACCTGCGGCTCCTCATCACGACGCGGACGAGCACCGGGCTCGCCGACGTCGACCCACCCGGTGGGATCGCCCGCGTCATCACGCTGGGCGAGCTTGCGCTCACCACCGACGAGGTCCAGTCGCTCATCGAGGACCAGACCGGGCTGGACGACCCCCGCCTGGCTGCCTCCATCGCGAGCGCGACGCGGGGGTACGCGCTCGCGGTCCGCGCGGTCGTGCTCACCCTCGCCCAGCTCGGGACCGTGCCCCGGCTCGACTCGGCCGAGTGGAACGCCGTGGTCGCCTCCCGCCTGGAGTCGCTCCTGCCCGACCCGGTGGCCGTGCGGTTCGTCACCGACACCAGCGTCCCGCCGTACGTCGGGGTCGACCTCGCGACGGCCCTGAGCGACAACCCGGACGCCGCCGACCTGCTGGCGATGCTCGAGCGCAGCGGCTTCGGCCGGTGGATCCCCTACTCGCGGCGCGGCCCCGTCTTCCAGTACGTCGACGCCATCCGGGACACCTTCCGGGCGCGTGCCAAGGCCGACCCGGAGCGGTTCCGCCGCTCGTGCGTGACGACGGCGCAGTGGCTCCTGGAGAACGAGGAGGTCGTCGAGCAGGCGCTCCAGTTCGCGATCGACGGCGAGGACTACGCGCTCGCCGACCGCGTCTTCGTCTCGGTGGTCATCGGCAACCCCGACAGCTACATCACCGACCGGTTCCTCCCGGCGCTGCGGACCGTCCCGCCCGAGGTGCTCGATCGGTACCCGATGCTCGCCTTCGCGCTCGCGCTCGCCCTCCTGACCAACACGATGGTCCGCGCGCAGGGCCCGTGGGCGGCCCGGATCGCCTACGGGTCGACGGCGCGACCCTCGTACATCGAGCCGACCGTCGACGCGTTCACGCTCGCCGGCATGCAGGCCATCGCCCGCCGGTTCGACGGCCGATTCCACGAGTCGGCCGACGCGGCGCAGGAGGCGCTCGCGCTGGTCGACGCGATCCCGCCGGACCTGCGCGTCCGCTACGGCGAGACCGTCGGGACGGTCATGCGCCAGCTCTCGTACTCCCTCCTCCAGCGGGGCCGGATCGAGGAGGCGCTCGACGCCGTCCACCGCTCCGTCGCGCTGCTGCCGACGCAGACCACGAGGAACTACTCGACCGTCTACGCGGCCGGCATCAACGCCTTCGCCGGCGACCTCGTCCGGGCGCGGGCGGCGTTCCGGGCGATCGACGACGACGCGTGGCCGGCCGGGCTGCGCAACACCTACCTCAACGGGCCCGGCCTCATCGCGGAGGGGTACGAGCTGCTGGACGCGCTCGACTTCGCTGGCGCGATCGAGCACCTGCGCGGGACGGTCCCCTACAACCACACGGCCGAGTTCTGGCCCTTCTTCGCCGGCATCTCCGTCTCGGCCCGCCACGGTCTGGGCCAGGCCCACGCCGAGGCGATCCGGATCAGCGCGGAGCTCGCGGAGCCGGTTCCGCCCCCGGGCGTCGGCGACAACGTCGCGACCGAGCGGCTCCAGGCGGCCATCGCCCTCGCCTGGCTGGCCGGCGGGGAGCACCGTGAGGCCGTCGGCGCGCTGGCGGACCAGCCGGCGACCAGCCCCTACACGGCGGCCGCGCGGGTCGCGATCCTGCTGGCCGAGGGCCGGGACGACGAGGCGCTGCGCCGGACGTCGGAGCTCCTCGACCTGGCCGGGCACACCATCAGGACGCGCGCGGAGCTGCAGACGTACGGGGCGGTGGCCGCGCTGCGAGCCGGGGACGCCGAGCGGGCCTGGCGGTGGCTCAACGCGGCGACGCTCGCGTGGGAGAGCTACGGCCCGCGGATGCACGTGGCCCTGCTGACGCCCAGCGACCGGCGGCTCCTGTACGACCTCGGCGTCGAGCGCGAGTCGCCGAGCATCCGGCGCTACCTCGACGTGCCGTCCTCGGCCGGACGGCCCTCCGTCGCGACGACGGTCAGCCTGACGAAGCGGGAGATGGTCGTGCTCGGCACCCTCGTCGAGCACGACGGCATCCGCGCGGTGGCGACCGCGCTCGTCGTCTCCCCGCACACGGTCAAGTCCCAGCTCCAGAGCATCTACCGCAAGCTCGGCGTCTCATCGCGCCAGGCGGCCATCGCCGTGGCGCGCGAGCTGGGGCTGCTCGACCAGCTCCCGCGGCACTGACCGCCGGCCGACGGCCGGCCGCACCGACCGCCGGCCGGACGCCCTCCCGTCGCACCCGCACCGCGGGGTCTCTCGGCGACCCCGCGCGCCGGCCGGCGGGGGCAGCTCGCGACGACCGACGGCGCGGCCCCACCCCGGCTCTCACCCGCGCGCTCACCCGGGACTAACCCCGGTACCAAATGCCGTCGTCGGGGGATGAAAAGGGGTCATCCAGCACGGTCGTCACTCTCTGGCTACGAAAGGATCACTGGGAATCCACCCGATCTGAGCGCCAGTTGTGGCAGCCCGGCGGCGTCCGTGCGCCGGTGGGGGGCAGGACGGGTGGATCGACCTCCAGGAGTGATCCGTGACCAACAAAGAACGCACTGCCGGACGCTGGTCCGGCCCGAACCCGCGACGGTGGCTGTCCAGCCTCGTCGCCCTCGTCCTCGCGATGGCCTCGGTCGTCGGCCTGTCCCAGGCCGCGAGCGCCGATCCCGCGGGCATCAGCTCGAACGTCCTCCTCAACGGCGAGACCTACGACGGCACGGCCGTCGTCAAGGAGGGCGACACCCTCACGCTCCGCGTCCAGTACAACGACGCCGTGGCGCCCGGCTCGACGGTCGTCTTCGAGCTCGGCGACAACGTCACCCTGACCGGTGTCCCCGCGGGCAACTCCGCGATCGTGGGCGTCGTCCAGGACGGCAACAAGGTCTCCATCACGTTCGCGAACCCGTGGCCGACCGAGATCAACCAGGGCGTCTTCGACCTGGACTTCAAGGTCAACCCGGTCGACGGCAGCGTCAAGGAGCCGATCACCTGGAAGGTCGGCGGCGACGAGCACTCCGTCACCGTCATCATCCGCAACGACGGCGACCAGTTCGAGAACGTCACCGACACCCAGGCCAAGAGCGTCACGCCGGGCAACCTCGACAGCTTCGTCACGGTCGTCGGCGGCGAGGTGAAGCTCAAGCCGGAGATCGCCGACCAGGAGCTCACCTACACGCTCCGCGTCGACTCGCCGACGGCACGCACCGGCTACACGATCGCCGACCAGCTCCCGGCCGGCCTCGGCTACGTCGCCGGCTCGTTCGTCGGCTCCCTCACGACGTGGGACGCGAACGGCCTCAACCGGACGACCAGCCCGTTCACGTTCTCCCCGACCGTGTCCGGCTCGACCTTCTCCGGCTCGGTCGATGTCGCCGGCCCGTCCAGCCTCGCCCTCACCTACAAGGTGAAGGTGACCGACGTCGCCGCGCTCGAGGCTCTGCTCCAGACCAAGTACGACGCGCTGGCCGGCGGCTCGGGCAACTTCGAGATCAGCCAGGTCAACACCGCGACGTTCGGCGGCGAGGTCACCAGGACCGCGTCGGTCCGCCTGCGCGGCAACGTCCCGGCGGCCCCGGGCCCGAACCTGGGCCAGGCCTTCGCCAAGAACGCCGACTGGGCGACGAAGAACGTCGTGACGGGTGAGGACGGCACGACGCTGACCCCGCCGGCCGACATCGTCTACACGCTCCGGGCGAACCTGGCGCAGTGGAACGACAGCAGCGCGAACTTCACGCTGTCGCAGAACGTGGTCATCAGCGACGTCCTGCCGGCGCAGGCGCGCTGGAACGGCTCCGACGCCGCCTTCGTCACCGCCGAGGGCATCACGCTCACCCGGGCGGCGGCCTGCCCGGCGACGACGGCCGACTTCGCGGCCGACGCCTACGTCGGTCAGTACTGCCTCGACGGTCAGCGGCTCCTCGTCAACGTCGGCAAGGACAGCGCGACCAACGCGACCATCCAGGTCAAGGCGCAGCTCCTCACGGTGGACGGCCTCGAGCAGACCGGCAGCACGTCGATCACGGACGCGGTGCCGTACCGCCTGCGGAACACGGCCAACTTCCACTACCGCGACGGCAGCCCGTACGGCGTGAACCGCGACGTCACCGTCGTGGTCCTGCCCGACACCTCGGGCGGCGTCAACGACTCGACCGTCTTCGCGAAGTCGGGCACGGCCGAGGAGACGACGGTCAAGCCGGGCGAGACCGTGACGGTGAACTACCGGTTCACGGTCGCCGCCGGCAAGGGCATCGACCTGAGCAAGAGCACGATCGTCGACTACGTCGACACGGACGTCTTCTCGCTCGAGGACCTCTCGGCGATCGGCGTCACCGGCACCTACGACGGTCAGGCGCTGACCGCCGCGCACTTCGTGCTCAGCACGAACGCCGACGGCGACCTCGTCATCGCGCTGAGCGAGACGGGCAAGGCCGTCGTCGAGGCGCGCGGTGCCGACAAGGCCTTCGTCGCGAACCTCGCGCTCACGAGCACGCCGTTCGTCGGCAAGGAGACCCGCACCATCACGAACCGGGCGACCCTGTTCGGCGAGGACGGCGACCCCGACTACTGGTCCGAGACCGAGGAGGAGGCGACGTCCTACGGCGACGAGGCGGAGGTGCGCAAGCGCGTCTACGACCGCAGCGCCGCGCAGTGGGTGGAGACCCTCAAGGCGTACATGGACGGCGAGGGCAACCTCGTCCAGGACACGTACGTGTACCGGATCGAGTTCATCCCCCACGGCAGCTACGACAGCGTCAAGATCATCGACGTCGTCGACATCCTCCCCGGCGCGACCGAGTTCCTCGGCTTCGTGACGCAGGAGAACGCCGCGACGGCCGCGGACCCGACCAACGGTCCGGTGGACATCGGCGGCAACCTCGAGGCGACCTACGACGCCGCGAGCAAGACGGTGAAGCTCGTCCAGAAGGACGGCACGGTGCTCGACGCCGGTCCGTCGATCGCGGCGTACGTGGCCGTGCGGGTCACCGACCCGTCGCAGACGGTCGTCAACCGGATCGGCGGCACGTCCGCGACCATCGAGCCGGTCAAGTCGGTCTCCGTCGGCGACTACGTGTGGGTCGACCAGAACCGCGACGGTCGCCAGGACGAGGGCGAGCCGGGCATCCCCGGCGTCGTGCTCACGCTGGTCGGCCCGGACGGCGAGCCGGTGACGGACGTCTTCGGCAACCCGGTCCCCCCGACCCCGACGGACGAGAACGGGCACTACACGTTCGAGAACCTGCCCGCCCTCACCGGCGAGCAGACCTACACGGTCGTCATCGACCGCCAGGCGTCGCAGGAGGCCCTGCGCCCCTACGTCCCCACCGTTCCCGGTGAGGGCGACCGCGAGGGCGACTCCTCCACGTGGGAGGCCTCGACCGAGCCCGGCGACCTGCACGAGGACGGCGACCGCGACCCGACGCTCGACTTCGGGTTCGTGACGCCGTCGGTGTCGGTCGGCGACTACGTGTGGGTCGACCAGAACCGCGACGGCCGTCAGGACGAGGGCGAGCCGGGCATCCCCGGCGTCGTGCTCACGCTGGTCGGCCCGGACGGCGAGCCGGTGACGGACGTCTTCGGCAACCCGGTCCCCCCGACCCCGACGGACGAGAACGGGCACTACACGTTCGAGAACCTGCCCGCCCTCACCGGCGAGCAGACCTACACGGTCGTCATCGACCGCCAGGCGTCGCAGGAGGCCCTGCGCCCCTACGTCCCCACCGTTCCCGGTGAGGGCGACCGCGAGGGCGACTCCTCCACGTGGGAGGCCTCGACCGAGCCCGGCGACCTGCACGAGGACGGCGACCGCGACCCGACGCTCGACTTCGGGTTCGTGGCGAAGACCTACGCGATCGGTGACGTCGTCTGGATCGACGCCAACAAGAACGGGGTCCAGGACGACGGCGAGAAGCCGCTGCCGGGCGTCACGGTCGACCTGCTGGTCGACGGCGACGTCGTCGCGACGACCACGACCGACGCCGATGGCCGCTACGTCTTCGACAACCTGCCGGCGGGGACCTACCAGGTCCGCTTCACGCTGACGCAGGAGCAGAAGGCGATGTACGAGTTCACCGTCCGCGACGCGGGCGATGACGACGCCGTCGACTCCGACGCCAACCCGTCCGACGGCCTCACCCGGACGATCGTCCTCGACGACTCGAACGAGGCGCTGACCGGCGAGTACCCCTACCGGGAGATCGCCGCGTCGCAGGGCATCGACCCGACCTGGGACGCGGGCGTCGTGCTCAAGCCCGCGCCCTCCACGCCTGCCGGTGGGACAACCACCCCCACGGTCCCGCCGGCAACCCCGACACCTTCTCCGAGCCACGGGCCCCTCCCGAACACGGGCTCCGGGATCGGTGTCGGCGCCGTCGCCGCAGTGCTCGCGCTCCTCGGCGCGGGCGGCACCCTCCTCCTGCTCGCCCGGCGTCGTGACGCCGTGCGGACCGGCGGGTGACCTGCGGCTGACGCCCCCCAAAAGGAACGTGGGGCCGGTCTTCGGACCGGCCCCACGTTCTGTTCTTCCCGGCTGGTTCGTCCCGGCTAGCGGATGACGACGCTCGCCTCCGCGGTGTTGACCCGGAACGTGAGCGACTCCTGCGCGTAGAGGCGCACCCGCTCGGCGTCGTGCGAGAGGTAGCCGATCGAGACGTCCTGCCCGAGCGTGAGCGTGTAGTCGCCGCCGCGCAGCGAGACGACGATCGCGCCGCGCAGCGCCGGGGCGAAGACGATCTCACCCTCGGCCCCGAGGAGGCGGCGCAGGTGCTCCGCGATCGGGTACCCGTGGTCGGAGGACTCCGCCGCGAGCGTGTACAGCTCGGCGGACAGCAGCAGCGCGTACGGTCCCTGGACGCCGACGGTCCGCAGGATCGTCAGGGCGCGGGCGAGCGCGTCGGGGAGCTGGCGCGGGTCGTCGGGCAGCGCGATGTCCTGGTTGGAGCTGCTCGGCGCGATGCCCTCGACGTCGGAGGCGGCCGACCCGGTGAAGACGAGCGTGTCCTCGGCCGCCGCGAGCGCCTCGACGGCGTCCTTGACCGGCTGCCAGTCGGAGTCCTCGGAGCCGCGGTCCACGTCGTCGATCGCCGCGCGGGTGACCTCGAACGGGACGCGCAGCTCCACGAGCGGCTGGACCCGGCGCCGGCGCGCCTCGACGCCCGGGACGGGCGGCTCGACCTCGACGACGTGCCCCGTACCGACGGCCGAGAGCTCCAGTCCCCCGGCGTCCGGCATGTCGACGACGCGGCGGCCGGCGATCCGCGTGACGAAGGTGCGCCGGGCCTCGTCGTCGATCTGCGCCCAGGCCGCCGACGAGATCGGTGCGAGTGAGCGGTGGAGATTGTCCATGACCTGACCTTTCCTGGGGGTTCCGTTGGGCTAGCTGGGGGTGGCGCCCGGGCTGCGGCGCAGGCTGCCGATGCCGAGGTCGCCCGAGCCGGCCGAGGGCGCCGGGGACACGGGAGCCGTCGGCGCCGGGGTCGCGTCGACGGGGTCCGGCGGGTCGTCGAGGAACGCGAGCGACGGGACGAAGAACAGGCTGCCCGTGACGGCGGTCGAGAAGTCGAGGATCCGGTCCGTGTTGCCGGGCGGCTCGCCGATGAACATGCGTCGGAGCATGAGCTCGATGATCCCGACGTCCGCGGCGTACCCGATGAAGTAGGTGCCGTACTCCCCCGCGCCGATCTCGCCGAACGGGAGGTTGTCGCGGACGATGTCGTGCTCGACCCCCTCCTCGTCGACGATCGTGTTGACGACGACGTGGGAGTTCGACGGCTTGACCGAGTCGGGCAGCTCGATGTCGTCGAGCTTGGTGCGGCCGATGACGCGCTCCTGCTCCTCGACGCTGATCGCGTCCCAGGCCGCCAGGTCGTGCAGGTACTTCTGGACGACGACGTAGCTCCCGCGGGCGTAGGCGGGGTCCTCGTCGCCGATGAGGACGACGGCGTCGCCGTCGGCGCCGCGGGGGCTCGCCGTCCCGTCGACGAAGCCGAGCAGATCGCGCTCGTCGAAGTACTTGAAGCCGTGCGTCTCGTCCACGACGACGGCGTGCCCCTCCAGCCGCTTGGCGACCTGGCGGGCCAGCTCGAAGCACTGGTCCATGCTCCGGGCGCGCAGGTGCAGGAGGAGGTCGCCCGGTGTCGCGGGGGCGACGTGCCGGGGACCCTCGAGCGCCTCGAACGGGTGCAGCTGCCGCGGTCGGGGCAGCTCGCCGAACAGTCGGCCCCAGACGTCGGCTCCGATCCCGACGACGAGGTTGAGGTCGTCGCGCGTGTTCCGGAAGGAGACGGCCTTGACGAGGTCCGAGAGGTCGCCGAGCAGGTCCCGGACGACGTCCTCCGAGCCGTCGTCGACCGTGAGGACGAGGAACATCCCCGCGCGCGCCGGGGGCGCCACCACCTGCTGCGTCACCATCGCGCCACCATCGACCCGTCTCCGTCCTGCCGTCCGTCGGTCTCCGTCCATCCTCCCACCGCGACGCGACGGCGGCGGGACCCGGTCGGCGCGAGGACGACGGGTCGTGGAGGATGGTGCGATGCGGATCCGGTTCACCGTCGAGCTCGCGTGCCCGAGCGATGCGGCGTGGGCGGCGCTGCACTCCCCCGCCGCCGTGGCCGAGCTGTACGGGCCGGTGTTCCGGCTCACGGGCCTCGACCCGCTGCCGGAGCGGTTCTCCGACGGCAGCCGCGTCCGGGTGCGCCTCGCGCTGCTCGGCCTGGTGCCGCTCGGGTCCCAGCTCATCGCGATCGCCGACGTCCTGCCGGACGGCCCGGTCGGCCCGGACGGCCCGGCGGCGCGCACGATGCGGGACGCCGGGCGGCCGCTGACCGGGCCGATGGCCCTGATCTCGCGGTGGCGGCACGAGATGACCGTCCTGCCGGTGCCGGGTGACCCGGACCGGTCGATCTGGCGCGACGAGCTGACGATCGGCGGCGCCGCCGCGCCGCTCCTGTGGCCGGCCCTCGCGCTCGTCTGGCGCTGGCGCCGCGCCCGGATCCGTCGGCTCTCGCGGTCCTGGCGCTAGCCGAGCTCCTCAGGCGGTGACGGCGACCCCGACGCCGGCGATGGCAGCGACGAGGAGCGTCGAGAGCGCGGCGAGCGCGAAGGGACGCGGGCCGACCCGCAGGAGGGTGCGGACCCTGACCCCGCAACCGAGCCCGAACATCGCGGCGGCCAGCAGCCAGGTCTGCGCGACTCCGCCGGCGGCGACGACCCCGGCCGGCAGGGGCGCGAAGGACCGCAGCAGCACCATCGCGAGGAAGCCGACGACGAACGGCGGGACGATCGGCGGCAGCCGCGTCGACCGTCGCTCGACGGCCTCCGCAGGTGCCGCGACCGTCCCGGCCGCGGCGCGCCCGCGGCGCCGCTGCCGGATGCTCAGCACCGCGACGACGGGGGCGAGCAGCAGCACCCGGGCGAGCTTGACGACGACCGCGACGGCGAGCGCTCCCCCACCGATGATGCCGCCGACGGCGACCACCTGGGCGATCTCGTGGACCGAGCCACCGGCCCACCGGCCCGCCGCCGCGGGCACGAGGTGGAGCAGGCTCGCCGTGAGCGGGACGAGCGCGATCATGAGCGTCCCGAAGATCACGACGAGTGCGACGGCGGTGATCGTGTCCTCCTCGGCCTCGTCGTCGGGGTCGGTGACACCGGCCGCGCCGGCGACGGCCGCCGCGCCGCAGATGGAGAAGCCGCACGCGATGAGGAGGGCCAGGCCGGCCGGGACGCGCAGCAGGCGGCCGAGGAGCACGGTCCCGAGCAGGCCGCCGGCGACGATGCCGACGACGACGAGGAGCACGGGCGCCCCGAGGTCGAGGATGTCGGAGAGCACGAGCTGCAGCCCGAGCAGGACGATCCCGGCGCGCAGGAGCTTCTTGGCCGAGAAGTCGATGCCGGCCGACGTCGCGCCCGGCAGCCGCCCGACGTTGGCCGCGAGCACGCCGAGGACGATCGCGACGATGAGCGGGCTGAGACCGGGCACGAGCCGGCCGACCCCGAACGAGACGCCCGCGACGGCCAGGCAGAGCAGGAGCCCGGGCAGCAGACGGGTGAGCCGGCCGAGCCGCGCATGCGGGTCGCGGGACGGTGGGGTGGCGGTCGCGGGAAGGGCGGCGTGGGACACGTTCGCCATCGTGTGCGCCGCCGGCCAGCGGCGGTAGGGGCAGATCCCGCGTCGGTCACAAGCTACGGTTGTGACTGGTCACCGACCACAGCTCGACCACACCCCCACCCGGGAGGCGCCGATGGGCCGCGAGCCCGACCTCGCCGCGCTGCGCGCGCTGGTCCTGGTCGCCCGGGAGGGCAGCATCTCCGCCGCGAGCACCCGGCTGGGCGTCAGCCAGCAGGCGGTGTCGCTGCGCATCCGCGGGCTGGAGACCGACCTCGGCGTGCGGCTGCTGGCCCGCTCGGCGCGGGGGTCGCGCGTGACGCCGGCGGGCGAGCTCGTCGTCGGCTGGGCGACGACGCTGCTGACGGCCGCCGACGAGTTCGCGACCGCCGTCGACGCGCTCCGCGACGATCGCGGCGGGACGCTGCGGGTCGCCGCGAGCCTCACGATCGCCGAGCACCTGGTACCCGAGTGGATCGCGCGCTGGCGGATCGCGCGGGGGGACGACGGGCCCGTCGTCCGGCTGACGGCCGCGAACAGCTCGGCGGTGCTCGACGCCGTGCGCGAGGGCACGGCCGAGCTCGGCCTCATCGAGACGCCAGCGGTCCCGACCGACCTCGGCTCGGTGACCGTGGGACACGACACCGTCGAGGTCGTCGTGCCGCGCGACCACGGCTGGGCGACGACGGGCAGGGTCTCCGCCCGGGAGCTCGCATCGACCGGTCTGGTGCTGCGGGAGCCGGGCAGCGGGACCCGGCGGGCGCTCGAGGACGCGCTGGCCGCGGTCGGCCTGACGTGCGCCGAGCCGGCGGCGGTGCTGTCCACGACGCTCGGCATCCGCAGCGCGATCATGGCCGGCGTGGCGCCAGGAGCGCTGAGCGCGCTCGCCGTCGCCGACGACATCCGCTCGGGCCGGCTCGCGCGCGTCCGCATCGGTGGCCTGCGGATCGAGCGCCCGCTGACCGCGGTCTGGGTCGGCCGTCCCTCGCGCCGCGTCCGGGACTTCCTTGGCGTCGTCGCCGCCGCTCCGCCGACCTGACCGGAGGAGCCCGGCGGCCCGGCGGCTACGCCCGCCACGCGGCGAGCTTGGCCGGGTTCCGCACGGCCCAGACGCGATCGACCCGGCCGGCGCGGTGGCGCAGCCCGATGACGGCGAGCACCGTCCCTGCGCCGATCGCGACGAGCCCGAGCTCGCCGTTGACCACGTCCTCCCGCACCGCGAGGTCGGGCTGGCGACCGCGGACGCCGAGGAGGAAGCGAGCGACGGCGTCGGGGCCGACCAGCGGGTCGAGCGCGGCCGAGACCAGCCCGCCGCCGTCCGTCACGGCGGTGACGCCGGGATCCAGCAGATCGACCAGCGTCCCGAGGTCGCCGGTCTCCCACGCGCGGCGGAACGAGCGCACGACGGCCTCGTGCTCCGCCGCCTCGACGGGTGCGGGGCGAGCCTCCCGCACGCGCCGGCGCGCCGCCGAGGCGAGCTGGCGGCAGGCCTCGGGGGTGCGGCCGACCACGGCGGCGACCTCGGGAAAGGTGTGGCCGAACACGTCGTGCAGGACGAACACGACCCGCTGCGCCGGTGTCATCGACTCCAGGACGACCAGCAGCGCCATCGACACGGACTCGTCCGTGCTCACGCGATCGGCCGGGTCGACGGGATCGGCCTGGACGCTGCTCGTCCACCGCCCGGGCCCCGGGAGCGGTTCCGGCAGCCACTCGCCGACGTAGCGCTCGCGGCGGGCGCGCGCGCTCGTGAGCATGTCGAGCCCGACCCGGCCGGCGGCCGTGACGAGCCAGGCTCGCGGGGAGACGATCAGCTCACGCTCCGCGTCGTCGAGCCGGTACCAGCGGACGTAGGTCTCCTGGACCGCGTCCTCCGCGTCGGCGAGCGAGCCGAGCAGCCGGTAGCACAGGCCGAGCAGCAGGCCGCGCTCGCGGGCCGCCGCGTCGAGCCCGGCCGGGGCGCCGCGTCGGTGCTGGGTGGCCATCGTCCCTCCGTCCGTCGCTCGCGGTCGACCCATCGGACCACACCGCTCGGTGAGGGGACGACGCAGCCGGGCGAACCGTGAGGTCCGCGCGACACCTCACGATCGAGGCCGCCGTCCCGTCCTTCCCCCGAGGCCCGCGACCGCGGGTCCCGACCACGCAGAGGAGTCCGCATGTCCAGTCACGTCACGTCCGGCCCCGTCACGTTCCTCAACGTCATCGACGTCGACCCGTCCCGGCAGCTTGAGGTGATCGAGCTCCTCGCGGAGGGCGTCGAGCGCGTGATGACCGGTCGCCCCGGGTTCCTCTCGGCGACCATCCTCGCGAGCGCGGACGGGGGCAGGGTCGTCAACGTCGCACGCTGGCGCGCCGCCGAGGACGTGCGGGCCACCCAGGCCGACCCGGCCGCCGCGGCGTACGCCCGGCGCACGGCGGCGATCGGGAGCGCGAGTCCGGGTCTCTACCTGCCGGTCGGGGAGTTCACCGCTACCCTGAGGCCATGAACCTTGGTCGCCGCATCGTCGCGGTCGCCGCCCTCGGCGCGGCGCTCCTCGCCGCCGCCGGGTGCGCCACCGGCACCCCGTCCTCCGGCTCCTCCGCGAGCCCCGATGCGACCGACGCGTCGGCCGCCCCGCAGGTGGACGCCGCCTGGCTCGACGACGGTCGGCTCCTCGGCGTGGTGACGTGGGGATCCTCCACGTGCGTGCCCGTCGCCGACGAGGCGACGGCGTCCGGCCAGGACGTCTCGGTGACCCTGACGGATCCCGACGGCGACCAGCCCTGCACGGCCGACCTCGCGCCGCGCGCGTCGCTGACCGGCGTGCCCGCCGGCGTCGACCCGCACGAGGACGTCGCTCTCACCGTGAGCTACCTCGACGCCACGGCGACGGTCGACCTCGACGGCGACGACGACCTGTCCGGTACCCCCGGGGACCCGACCGACTACGCGGCGAGCGCCGGCTGGTTCGACGACGCGCGCGGGATCGTGCTGCTGACCTGGGGCTCGTCGACCTGCCCGCCGATGATCGAGGGGGTCGAGGAGAGCGACGAGGCGATCACCGTCACCTTCACGACGAACGACGGCCCGTGCACGATGGACATGTCCCCGCGCGCGACCGTGATCCAGGTCGCCGACGGCAGTGACGACCGCGTGCTCGTGCTCGTCGGCGACAACCTCGACGCGACCGTCCCGATCGCGGGCTGACGGCCCTCAGCCCGCCTCGGCGGCCTGGTCCCGGCCCCCGCCGGGCACCGCACGCCTCAGCATCGCGAGCACCGCGCGCAGCGAGGCCTCCTCGATCGAGATCCGCTCGATGACGAGGTCCTCGCCCGACGCGTGGTACTCCTCCTCACCGGGCTCGTAGCGCGTCGCGGCGCCGACGGGGACGAGACCGCGAGCGCCCGAGAGCCGCAGCAGCAGGTCCTCGTCCTCCTCGTCCGGGAGACACGCGGCCAGACCGGGGAGCACCAGCCGACGCTCCTCGCGCAGCCGTCCCCCCGACCCGCCGACGTGGAACGGGTCGAACGGCTGGACGTCGCCCCGGCCGTCGACGGTGAGCTCGATGCTGCGCACGTCCTCGTCGAGGATCGTCCCGCCAAAGACCGCCCTCGCGGCGTCGCGATCGCCGTCGAGCGCCGAGACCAGGCGTTCGAGGTCCTCCGGTCGGCCGTCGTTCGCGTTGATCACGAGCCGCAGCCCGACGACGATCACGTCCCGCGGCAGGTGCTCCCCCGCCAGGTGCACGACCAGGCGATCGGGCGCCGGCGCGTCGGTGACCGCGGTGAGATCACCGGTCGCGCGCTCGGGGGCGCCGAGGAAGCCGCGACGGCTCAGCCGGACCAGGACGTCGAGGGCGGGTCGCAGCGCCTCGGCGCAGTCGCGCGCGTCACCCCGCGCCGCCGCGTGCGGGGCGTAGCCGACGACGATGCTGGCCAGCCGTGGCCGGCTGGGGACGGGCCCGACGCGCAGCCGGTCGATGCAGGCGTCCAGGGTCCCTCCTCCCGTGTCCGCCCGACCGTCCGGGCCGGGCAGGACGCCAGGTTACGGTGCCCCGCACCGCCCGACATAGGCTGGTCGGGCAGGGGCCGGTGCCACGATCTGGGAGGACCTGTCATGCGGACCATCGCCGAGGACATCGTCGAGATCATCAAGGACGCGGGTGTCACGCGGATCTACGGACTTCCCGGGGACTCGCTCAACGGGTTCACCGACGCCCTGCGCCGGGACGGGACGATCGCCTGGCAGCACGTCCGCCACGAGGAGGCCGCGGCGTTCGCGGCCGCGGCCGACGCCGCGCTCACGGGCGGGCTGGCCGTGTGCGCCGGGAGCTGCGGCCCGGGCAACACGCACCTGATCAACGGCCTGTACGACGCGAACCGCAGCCGGGTCCCCGTGCTCGCGATCGCCGCGCAGATCCCCGGTCCGGAGATCGGCAGCACCTACTTCCAGGAGACGCACCCGCAGGACCTGTTCCGGGAGGCGTCGGTCTACACGGAGCTGGTGAGCTACCCGGAGCAGCTGCCGCACGTGCTGGAGATCGCCATGCGCACCGCGGTGGAGCGGCGCGGCGTCGCCGTCGTCGTCATCCCCGGCGAGGTCTTCCTCCGGGAGAGCCCGAACGCCCGGCGCTCGGCCCCGATCGCCCTCGCCGGCCGCGTGACGCGGCCGGCCGACGCCGAGCTGCAGCGGGCCGCCGACCTGCTGAACGACGCCAAGAAGGTGACGATCCTCGGCGGCGCCGGGACCGAGGGCGCGCACGAGGAGGTGATCGCGCTCGCGAAGAAGCTCAAGGCGCCGATCGTGCACGCGCTGCGCGGCAAGGAGTTCCTCGAGCACGACAACCCCTACGACGTCGGCATGACCGGCCTGCTCGGCTTCTCCTCCGGGTACCGGGCGATGGAGAGCTGCGACGCCCTGCTCATGCTGGGCACGGACTTCCCGTACCGGCAGTTCTACCCGTCGAAGGCGCGGATCCTCCAGGTCGACGTCCGCGGGGAGAACCTGGGCCGGCGCACGCCGATCGACCTCGGCCTGGTCGGCGACGTCCGGGACACCGCCGAGGCGCTGCTCCCGCTGCTGCGCGAGCGCACCGACGGCAAGCACCTCGACTCGTCGCTCGCGCACTACGCCAAGGCGCGCGAGGACCTCGACGAGCTGGCCGTGAACGACCGCAACCGCACGCCGATCCATCCGCAGTACGTCGCCCGGCTTGTCAGCGAGCTCGCGAGCGACGACGCGGTGTTCATCCCCGACGTCGGCTCGCCGACGGTCTGGGCGGCCCGCTACCTGCGGATGAACGGCCGGCGGCGTCTCATCGGCTCGTTCAACCACGGCTCGATGGCGAACGCGCTGCCGCACGCGATCGGTGCGCAGTCCGCGTTCCCGGAGCGGCAGGTCGTCGCGCTCGCCGGTGACGGTGGGCTCGCGATGCTGCTCGGCGAGCTGCTGACGCTGCGCCAGCTCGAGCTGCCGGTCAAGCTGGTGGTCTTCAACAACTCCTCGCTCAACTTCGTGGAGCTGGAGATGAAGGCGGCCGGGTTCGTGAACTACGGCACCGGGCTGGAGAACCCGAACTTCGCCGACCTCGCGAACGCGGTCGGCCTGCACGGGCAGCGGGTCGAGCACCCCGACGACCTCGAGCGGGCGCTCACCGCCGCGTTCGCGCACGACGGTCCCGCGCTGGTCGACGTCGTCACGGCGCGTCAGGAGCTCTCGATCCCGCCGGCGATCAGCGCGGCGCAGGCGAAGGGCTTCACGCTCTACGCGATGCGCACGATCCTGTCGGGGCGCGGCGAGGAGCTGGTCGACCTCGCCGACACGAACCTGTTCCGGCGGCTGTTCGACTGAGCGGCCGGGCGGATGGCCGGGACGGACGAGGCGGAGCCCGGAGCGAGCGGCGGACCGCGGCCGACGGCCGGGGACCGGGACGCGCCCTACCTGGTCGGCCTGTTCGCGCTGACCGTGGCCACGGGCGTGGTCGACGCGGTCAGCTATCTGGCGCTCGACCACGTGTTCACGGGGAACATGACCGGGAACGTGCTCTTCGTCGGGTTCGGGCTGGCCGGCGCGGGCAGCGTCCCGCTGCTCAACAACGCGGTCGCCCTGGCGGGGTTCCTCACGGGCGCGACCGTGGCCGGGCGGCTCGTGCGTGGCCGGACGCACCGGACCCGGCTGCCGACGGCGCACGTGCTGATCCTCACCCTGACGGCGGTCGCGATCCTCGGGCTCGGGCTGGCCTGGCTGCTGCTGGGGACGCCGACCGGTGGGCTGCTGCTCGGCCTGACGGCGCTGCTCGCCGCAGCGATGGGGATGCAGGCGATCGCCGCCCGGGGCGCGCGCATCCCGGACGTCACGACGGTGGTCATCACGAGCACGCTGATGAACCTCGCCCTCGACAGCCAGCTCGCCGGCGGGGTCGGTGAGCGCTGGGGGCGCCGCGTCGGCGCCATCGCGTCCATGGCGGCGGGTGGTGCGCTCGGCGCGGTCCTGGTGCGCTCGTGGTCCGGCGCCGGTGCGCTGCTCGTCGGCGGCGTGCTCATGGCGCTCGGAGCCGGCGCGCTCGCGCGGGCGCGGAGCTCGTGAGCGCCGACGGGGCTGACGGCTCCGGCGCGACGGCCGGGCCGCCGCGTCAGCCGTCGTGAGGTTCGCCGGGGTTACGGTGGACGGGCAGGGACCGAGAGAGGAGCCCGCGATGGGTGAGGGTCGAGTCGTCGTGGTGACCGGGGCAGCGCGCGGGATCGGACGGGCGAGCGCGGTCGCGTTCGCCCGCGCCGGGTACCGGGTCGCTGGTGCCGACATCGCGGCGCTGGCGAGCGCGGCGATGGACTACGAGCCCGCGACGCCCGAGGACCTCGCCGAGACCGGTCGTCTCGTCGAGGAGGCCGGCGGCGAGTGGCTCGCCGTCGTCGTCGACCAGCGGGACACGGCCGCGATCCGCGAGGCGTTCGCCCGGGTCGTCGAGCGGTTCGGCGGTGTCGACGTCGTGTTCGCAAACGCTGGCATCCAGGGCTTCGCGCCGCTGCTGGAGATGACAGACGAGCTGTGGCACGACCAGATCGACATCAACCTCACCGGCACCGCCAACGTCCTCCGCGTGGCGGCGCCGCTGCTGGTCGAGCGTGGCGGAGGCCGCATCATCATCACCTCCTCGACCCAGGGGCAGCACGGCACCCTCGACGGCTCCGGCTACTCGGCGTCGAAGTGGGGGCTCATCGGACTGATGAAGTCGGCGGCCCTCGAGCTCGGGCGGTACGGCATCACGGTCAACGCCGTCATCCCCGGCCTCATCGACACGAAGCTGACCCGGCACGAGGACCGCTACGCGCAGATCATCCGCTCCGGCGGCAACGAGCCGACCGGTGACGTCGAGCGGGACGAGCGGACGGCGGCCGAAGCGCAGCGCAGGAAGCTGCCGCTCGGCGTGCCGTGGGTCGAGCCGGAGGACGTCGCTCCGCTCGTCGTGTTCCTCGCGTCGGAGGAGGCCCGGATGGTCAGCGGCACCAGCTTCGCGGCCACCGGCGGCGACAGCGCCAACGTCACCGCCTGAGGGGCTACCGCCCCGGGCAGCGGTTCGCCACCATGGGCGGATGACGTGGACGACGTGGATGGCGGTGCCCCGCCGCCCTCGACCGAGCCGGGGCTGACCGCGGTGCCGCGGTTCAACCCGCCGCCGGGGTGGCCCCCACCGCCACCCGGCTGGCAGCCGCCCGCCGGGTGGCGACCCGACCCGTCCTGGCCGCCGGCACCGCCCGGCTGGGTGTTCTGGGACGACGACGCGTCCGTCGGGGCGGCCCGCGTCGCCGGGCCGCCGGTCGTCACGCCGCCCACGGCCGAGCCGACGGTCCTGCTGCGGAAGGTGGCGAACCTGCTCGTCGAGGATGCCCAGCTCGACCTGCCTCCGGCCCTCGGCGTCGCGCTGGACGTCGTCGACGTCGACACGACCCCGGCGGAGGTGGTGATCGACGTCTTCCGGGCCGCCTACGGCGGGCTGTGGGTCGGCGGCACGCTGATCGTCACCGACCGCACCGTCGACTTCCGGGCCAACGGGATGAACCGCGCGGTGCAGTCGGGGACGCTCGACCTGTCCGTGCAGCTGCGGCACGTCGCCGCGGTCGAGGTGCTGCCGGGCGTCGTCACGAGGATCGTCGCGATGCGGGTGGGCGGGCGCGTGGTGAAGGCGCGGACGTACGGCGCCGACAGGGTGGCCGAGACGCTCCGCCAGGCGATCGCGCGCGCCAGGTCCTGAGTACGACGGCGGCGCGAGTCCTCGGCCCACGCTCGGCGGGGACGGGCCTGCCCGGGGTGCGTTCGGTGGGCTAGGAGGCGGGACGCGTTCCGGGGGGTGCCTGCTGGGCGACGTCCGCCCACACCTCGGTCATCTCCCGGATGAGCCCGTCCGCCATGGTGATGAAGGTGGCGCACTCGAAGTGACTCAGGCCCGTCTTCCCCTCGCCGGTGACGTGCGCGCGGCACGCGGCGGCGGTGTCGTCGCCGACGAGCTGGCGAACCGTCAGGTGATCGAAGCCCGGGTACTCCGCGTTGAGGCGGATCCACTCCTCGGCCGTGAAGACCTCGCCGGTGTGGCTGTAGCGGCAGCGGAACTCGGGGTGCAGGTATGCCGCCATGTCCGCCCACCGGCGCTCGTCGATCACGGTCATGAGCCCGGACAGCGCCTCGACAGCCTTCATCGCGTCACTGTATCGACGGCGTTCGGCGATCGGCGCGGGACGGGCGCTCGAGGCCGGTCAGGGGCAGGTGTCGTCGGCCGGCAGGCCGGCGAACCGGTCCGCCGTCCACCGCAGGAGCTCGCCGGGCAGGGGCGAGTCGGGCCCGACGACGCCGACGTGGTCCTGCCCCTCGTACGTCCGGTAGTCCACCGCCTGCCCCGCGGCGCACAGCTCCTCGACGTACGCGCGCTGCGCGTCGGGCAGGACGAGCGTGTCGGCGAGCCCCTGCGCGAGGAGCAGCGGCGCCTCGATCGGTAGCCGCGGGACGTTCTCCTCCAGCCGCTGCGCGAGCGGTCCCGCGTTCGGGTCGGTCCGCCAGATCGGGCGGTCGATCGCGACGGCTCCGACGACCGAGACGAGCATCGCGGGGTCGCTCCAGCAGCGCGCGAGGGTCTCCTCGTACAGCAGCGTGGCCTCGGGACGCAGGTAGTCGGAGACGCGGACGTCGTCGTACCGCTCCGCGAAGCCGGCGAGCACGAGCGGGCCGACGAGCGTGCCGGCGGTGTCGCCGGCGAGCGCGTCGATCATCGCCGGCAGGTTGGCGGCGGGGGCCATCGCGGCGACGCCGAGGATGTCGAGCTCGGGCGCGTACCCGGGGGCGACACCGCCCGTCCAGAGCGCGGCGCCGCCGCCCTGGGAGTGACCCCAGACGACGGTCCGATCCCCGAGGCCGGCGTCGGGGAGCTGGTGCGCGGCGCGGACCGCGTCGAGCGTCGCCCGGGCCTCGCCCTGGCCGACGAGGTACTCGTGCGGCGGGTCGGCGCCGAGGCCGATGTAGTCGGTCATGACGATCGCCCAGCCGGCGTCGACCACCGCCGCCGGGTCGGGCATCGCGCCCGAGGCGAGCGGGTCCGCCAGCAGCGTCGGCGCGCAGCCGACGGCGACGCCCGTCGTGCCGTGGTCCCAGGCGACGACCGGAGCCGCCTGCGCCCCGTCGGGCACGACGACCAGGCCGGACGCCACGGCCGGCATCCCCTCGTCGCGCGTCGTCGTGTAGAGGATGCGCCACGCGGTCGCGCCGTCGGGGACGGCGCGGGTGAACGGCTCGGCGCGCAGCAGCACGCCCGCCGCCTCGGGCACGTCGAGCGGCGGCGTGTAGAAGTCGTCCGGGTGCGGGGTGCCGAGGAGCCGGCCGCCGACGGCGGCGAGCAGGAGGGCCAGCACGAGGGAGGACGCCGCGAGCACGATCCGGGGACGGCCGCGGGACGCTCGGCCCTCCCGCCGTCGGCCGAGCCACCGCGGGCCGACGGTCTCGACGAGCAGCCGGACCCCGCGCACGAGCAGCCAGGCGCCGAAGGCGACACCGAGCACGAGCACCGTGACGTCGCGCCAGGTCAGCGCCAGCAGGCCGAAGATGATCGCCGAGACCCCGCTGAGCAGGGTCGCGACGCGGTCGCGGGCGCCCAGCGAGCGGGACAGCGCCCCGGTGATGACCTCGCGCACGCCCTGGGCGAGCAGCAGCAGACCGACCAGGAGCACGGTGAGCCGGAGGCCGAGGCCGGGGAGGAACAGCACGACGAGGCCGGCGACGACGAGCAGGGCCGCCAGCAGCCGGCGGACCCAGCGGTGCCGGGCGCGCCGCCCGCGTCGTCGTTCCCGCGCAGCGCCTCGATCACGCCGGCGACGATCAGGCCGACCCCGAGCGCGAGCAGCAGCAGGCTCACCGACGTGAGCGGCCGCGTCACGAGGACGAGGCCGAGCAGCACGCCCAGCAGCCCGACGACCACGCGGGCCGCAGTCAGCCAGACGGCGTTCCGGTCCCTCGTCGGTCCGGGCGGGAGGCCGTCCGCAGCGCGCGTCGTCACGGTCCCGATGCTAGGCGGTCACGTCCCGGCACCCGCCGCCGCCCACGACCGTGGTTCCGGCGATGAGCCCGAGGTGCCGTCGCCGACCTGAGCCGACGATGCACGGTGGGCCTTTCTGAGCGATTCTCAAACAAGCGCCCGGCCCTGAAATCGTTGATTCGCCGCGTTCTCAGGGGGTCCGGGGGGCGGCACCCGGCACCCGCGTGTGCGGGAGTCTGAGAGGCGCGATGTACGCGGTCCGGTGGCGAAAAAACGGGCGCAGTCTCAAACACGCCTGCGCTCCGCAAGGCGGGCTGAACTGATCGCAGACTACGAGGCCGGGATGCCCGTCAAGGCGATCAGCGCGAAGTATTGCGTCCACCGCGGCACGATCCCGGCGCTCGGGCGTCGTCGTTCGAGCAGCGCGTTTGGTTACAGACGAAAGAGCACAAGTGTCATCGCTCTACGAGAGTGGGATGACACTTGTGCAGGTCGCTCGGCAGGTGGGAATCAGCGACGAGGCGGTGCGCCAAGCGGCGCTCGATCACGGCGGGCATATTGGCTCGAAGGGTCGCCACCCTCGTCGCCAGACGTCTCGCGGGGATGTGGAGCTGATTTGCACATTGTTGAGCATCAATTCCGGCTGTTCTGTCTCGGATTAGGGCTTCTGCGTATTTCAGGTGGGGGCGGCGGGGTGGAGGCCGCCGGCTACGAGGAGCATGCGGAGTCGGTAGTTGTCGTAGTTGGTGAAGCCGCGGGCGACGCGGCAGGCGAGTTCGATCAGTCCGTTCGCGGCCGCGGTGCCGCCGTTGGATGAGCGGTCCGTCGTCCAGTAGGCCGGGAACGCGTCATGCCACTGCTTCAGGGTGCGCCGAGCCGCGCGATCTCGGGGATCGGGCAGTGCGGGCATGAGTCGAGTACCCGCTCGGCGAGCTTGCGCCCCTCGGCCAGGTCGGGGTGCTGGTAGGCGTCGCGGAGCTGCTGGGCGGCGTGCCAGGCGACTTCAACCTCGATGTGCTCTTCTCGCCCGGTGAACGCTGTGACGAGCCGGAACTTCTGTTCGTCGGGGAGGCGCTCCCTCCCGGCGCGGAGGACGCCTCGGATCCCTTGGAGCGGACCGTTCTTGCGGCCGCGGGTGTACTGCTGGACACGGCGACGGACGTCGTCGACCGCGGCGGTGCTGAGCTTGACGACGTGAAACGCGTCCAGCACTGCGGTCGCGTCGGCCAGCTCGTCGTCGAGGGCCTCATTGCAGCCGGCGAACGGGTCCAGCGCGGCGATCTTCACCCCGGAGCGGAACGCCTCGTCCAGTTCCTTGATCCAGTCGGCGTATGCCTTCGAGGACCGGCCCGGCACCAGGTCCAGCAGCCGTGCCCGCACACGTCCGGAGACGTCGCAGGTGCGACCCGGTCAGCTCCTTCGGGCAGCGCCCGCCGTGGTTGACGGGCTTCGTGGAGACGCGGTGCCAGAAATGCTCGTCCACACCGAGCACGCTGACGCCGTCGAACCGGCACGGATCCTGCTCGCGCCGCGTCAGCTCGCTTCAACGTGGCTCCAGACGGTGCCTCAGGCGACACGTAACTGTCGGGCGATGCCGCGCACCGACGTGTTCTCGCGGCGCACCTGCCCGACCACCCATGTCACCGCCCGGGCGGTCAACACCCTGTTCGCCGCGGCGACGGCCGGGTTTTGCTCCGTGAATGGGCGCACCCCGCACCCGTCCTGGCGGCACCGCAAGCGACGTTTGCGCCACCGAACCCGCCACCGGGCGCCCGCCCCTCGGCGCGTCCGTCAGGACCAACACAGTCCGCCCCGCAGACTCCGCGACCACCCCGCACCCCGGGGCAGTCGACCGGACACGGCGGCGACTCCACATCGACCACGAGCACACCATCGCCGCGATGCTCGACCCCGGTCACCCGGAGCCCGTCGAGTCCGAGGAGCAGGTCACAGCGATCGCAGCAGACAGCAGAACATGGGCACGCGTCAGCGCAGCACGCAACGTTGGGCACGGGTCGAGGTCTCCGGACGGACAGGTTGCTTGGTCGCTACCGATCCTCCGGATCTGGACCCGCCTCACCCCGTCACGCCACGCCCGAGCTGCTCACCCACCCCCACCCAGAGTGCTCAGAGCCCGATTCGAGTTCGTTCTCGTAGTCTGTTCGCCGCAGTTGAGCCGGGGTCATGTCGGACAACGCTGCTAGCCTAAGCGGGATCCTTGTGGACAAGTAGACGTAACCACCTCGTGTGGAGGAGACCCAGGTATGGCACGACCCACCGCAATGCGATCGAAGGTGCGACGTCTCCTCGCGAACAACGACTACCCGACCGACGCGGAAGAGAAAGCCGTCGAGCTCGTCCTCGAGCAGGCCGAACTTTTCGCAAGCGGCGCGGTCAACGAGTAGATCGCAATGGCCGGGTCGGACGCATTCACGAACGAGAGGCAGCAACGGATTCTAGCCGCGTTGCAGAACAAGCGAACGGAGCTTGCGAACTCCTATCGAACGGCCTTGGCGCTATTAGGTGGTGACTTCGAAGTCTTTGATCCTCGCACGCGAGCGGCGCTCATCGCGCACTGCATGCGAGAGGTAATGAATCGGGTACTTGGCGCACTTGGCCGCCCGACTGCCCCTCGGTTCAAGCCGTCCTCTAGCCAACAGGTGAAAGCGCTCCCGGACCTTCTCGCGAGATTCCCAGAGCTCGAACTTTACCGAGAGGGCGATTTCATTCCAGTGCCTCAAGAAGTGGCCACCGCAATGGGCAACCTGTTCAAGGCCGCCATCCACGAGAGGCGGCGGGTAAGGGACGATGTCGCTGCGCTGATCACGGACGATGCCAACGCGAACCAGGTGGCCGTGTCCCGTTGGATCGAGTCACGTAACTACTTCGTGAAGTGGGCGCACCTCCAAGAGTGCGATGTTGCGGACGCTGACTTGCCGAGCGACGACGAACTCAGAGAGCACATCGGTGTATTCGAAGAACTGCTAGACGGCGTCGTCACCGCCTTTTTCGCCACGCGGCACTCCATCGACGACCTGCTTGCGGAGATAAACGCAACAGAGGAGGGGGCAGATGCCTAGCTTTCGTGCTCCAACGGCAGAGCAGGTGCGCGCCGCCTTGCTCAAGATTCCGACGTTCCAGCTTCGACGAGTGTTCTACGAGGGTCTCGAGAATCCTCTTTGGGTGCGTCCTCTCCTGGAGGCGGGGGCTTTCACGAACCCACCGGAGCCGGAACCCACCGGCGACGGATACATCCGCGACACGTACTGGCCCGAGATTGCCTACCTAACTCGGATAGCTCCACAAGTGCCCGACGAGGTAGTCGACGTGCTGCTCGAGTTAAAGGAGAGCAACAACGCCTGGGTTCGTCGCGCCGTGTTTGAGATCGGATCTCAGATTCCGGCCGAATCAAGCGCTCGGCTCGAACCGCTCATCAAGGCCTGGGCGCAGTCGGGATTCGGCCGGAGAACTGACCATCGCTCCCTTGTCTCCGTTGCGATCAAGTTGCTCGAAGGTGGTCAACCTCGCCTCGGTCGTTGGCTCGCGAACGCTCTGTTCGAACCTCGACCGGGCGACGAGACCGAGTCGATTCGAAAACCGGACCTTCTCCTTGAGGAGTACTGGTACGAAGCGGAACTGCCGCGAATGGTTCCCGCGCTCGGCGACAACGCGCTCAAGGCACTCGTTGGTTGGCTGACGACATACGTCAAGTCGTCCGGGCATGCTTCAGACAAGTACGACTTCAGTGCCAGGGATCGGCCGTCGATTGACTCGCGCGATGACCATTCGGATCGGCCGGAGAACGCGCTCATTGATGCGGTTCGAGATGTTGCGATCCAGGCGGCACTCAGGAACCCGGCGGACACGGTCGCTGTTCTGCTACGTGGCGGCGTGAAGCTGTTGAGGAAGATCGCCATCTTCGTTATCGCCGAGGCTCTTCGTCAGGCCCTCGACCGGCCGGCGGACACGGGCGGCCTGGTGCTCGCGGCGCGGGATCTACTTGGCGACCCGCAATCGGACGAGGAGCATCTTCGCGTTGAGTACGCGCAGCTGGCGAGGGCTGTTGCTCGAGCAGACACCTCTGCGACATCGGTTATAGCGCCATTCCTCGCGAAGGCATTTGAGGTCGATCTCAACTGGATGCGTGAGAGACTTCCGCGTCCCGAAGGTCTCACTGATCCGGACTGGGAGGAGAGCATTCAAGCGAGGGCACAGCGATACCGGCATAGCTGGCTCTCTGCGATCGGACCCGAAGCCCTGCCCGCTGAGCTAGGCGAAGACCTCGCGAAGCTTGATGAAGCACTCGGCGTAATCGATGATCCCCTGGAGCCCATGGGGCGAATTACAAGCTGGACCGGTCCCAACCCTCATACCGACCAGGATGCAATGCTGGCAATGGCGCCTGCGGAACTCGTCGTCCACCTTGCGAGCTGGCACGACAAGGGCGACGGATGGGGCCCCCAGCCTTCGCATGAAGGCCAAGGTAGAGCGCTTTCGGCTCTCCTGACGACTAACCCACTTGCGCTCGGAGGAGTCCGCCAGTTGGGCAGCCAGCTCCGCCCGACTTACCTGCGCGCGATCCTGCAGGGATGGGAAGCAGCCACCAAAGTAGATCTTGAACTCGATTGGCCGCAGGTTGCAGAGTTGGTGGAGTACGTGTTTGACCACCCGCTTGCTTCCCGGTACCCGGTTGAAGGCGGTGACTTCGATGACGACAAGGACTACGGCGGCACCAAGGACGCCGCCATCGGGTTACTCGAGGAGTTACTCAAGAAGCGCGGCAAGGTGGTCGTGCCTGCCGAGTACGAGGAACGGTTCGCACGGCTCCTAATTGATCGCTCGGATGACGAAGACGCCTGGGTCAACTACGACGCTTACCGGCACGAAGGTTCAGGGTGGGATCCACTCAACATGTCGCTCAATTGGCAGTGGCCAAGCCGGGTCCGGGCGCTCATCGTCGCCGCGACCAGTTCGAAGGACGCGCCGTGGCGAGACGACGCACTCAAGGCGATCGAGGCCGAAGCGGCGCGCGTCGATCAACACGGCGCGGGCCGGGCCGCTCTTGGCGAAGGTCTTGGCCGACTTCTGAATTCTGCCCCGGACTGGATCAACGCCCACCTGGACGAGCTGGTGGGTACTCGCGAAGGCATTTCGATCGAGCAGCAGATCGTCCTCACGACGGCGATGGCGACACACAGCTACAACCGACTGATGTTTGAACTCCTGACTCCGGCAGTGCTTTCGGCCATCGACATTGGCGACTCCCTCGCTGCCGGCTGGAAGGGGGAGTCCGACCCACTGCCGCGCATCGGCGAGTGGGTCATAGACGCGTTCGTGTGTGGGCACATCGACGCGCAAGACCACGTTTTCGAGGCCTTCTTTTCCGAGGCCAGTCCTGAGGTTCGCGGCGACGCTCTTGGGAAAGTTGCATGGTCCTTCTTCCATGCCTCTTCGGTGGAAGATTCAATTCGCGATCGCTTCGCGGCTCTCTGGGACGACCGCATTGACCACGTTCACGAGAATCCCGGAGACAGCAAAGAGCTCGAGGGCATCTACTGGCTGGTGAAGAGCAGCTCGTTCACCTCGGAGTGGTGGCTTCCCCGACTGAGAGATGCACTCGAACTCGAGCCCACCATCGCTACCGAGCGGTACATGATCGGGAAGGAGTTAGCGCAGGCATCAACCACAGACCCTGCCGCTGCGCTCGCGGTGCTAAAGCTCCTTCTAGGCGGGCGCGGCGAAGGCGGACGAGTCGCATTCGACCTGAGCCGGCACGCGATTCCTGTCGTCATCGCGAACGCCATGCTGTCGTCAGATGGCGACCTGAAGGACCAAGCCGAGGCATACATGAACGAACTCGGGGCCATGGGGAATCTCGCTCTCGAAGATCAAGTTCAGGCCGTGCTCGACGGCAAAGTCAGCGTGGATGACGTCGATGAGTAGTGTTGGGCCGCCGTTCGCTCTCGGCAGCGCGGGAGAGGTAGATGAGGGAGTCGCTCTGCAGCGGCAGCGGGCGGCGAGGTCGACGTCTGCCTACAACTTGGCCACAGCTTTCGAGCGGCTCTCGCTGATGACCGGTGACGCTCATCAGCCGCCGAGACGCGAAAGTCCCCGGGATTCCCAGGGGTTTCGAGCTATTTCATGAGTGGGCCCAGAGGGGCTCGAACCCCCGACCTCCGCGGTGTAAGCGCGGCGCTCTGACCAGCTGAGCTATAGGCCCCGGTACGGCGCACCATCGTAGCGACCGCGCCGTCGGGCCGATCGCCCGTCAGCCGGCCGCCGCCATGGATCGCGCCCGCGTCATCCCGGGCGCTGGACCTACCGCTCGGGCGGATACACGTGCCCCCGACCACCGCCGGCCCCACCGCTCCCGACCAGACCGTCGACCACGCCGTCCGCCGTGACCAGCGCCACCGGGACGAGCGTCACGGGCTGCGGGAGCGCGGGCGCCGGCGTCGACCCGACCTCGGGCCACGACGAGGTCCGCGCGATCCGCCACCGCCGCGCGGTGAGCTCGACGGCGATGCAGTAGCCGATCGTCGTGACGGCGCTGATGAGCACGCCGATCAGGGAGCCGCCGTCGGCGCTCTGCACCGTCGTGCCCCAGACCCCGCTCGCCATGAGCCCGAACACGACGACGTTGTTGACGACGTGCAGCGCGATGGACGCCTCGAGCCCGCCCGTCCGCAGCACCAGCCACAGCGCGGCGAGCCCGAAGATGCCGACGTCGAGCAGCCCCCACAGCTCGTACATGTGGCCCGAGACGAACAGCCCCGTCGTCACGAGCGCGATGACGACGCGCGCCCACCAGCGTCGCGGCAGCCACGACCCGAGCGCCTGCACCATCACCCCGCGGAACGCGTACTCCTCCGCGGCCGCCTGGAACGGGACGAGCAGCACGATGACGAGCAGCGGCAGCCACAGCCGGGACAGCGGCGTCCAGTCGGGCGTCAGCTCGTCGCCGGCCAGGACGCCGACCCCGATGCTCGCCCCGATCGACACGACGATCATGACGACCGCGTACAGGCCGCAGCGCAGCATCCAGCGCCAGCGCAGCCGCCCCACGACGCTCGACACGACCCACGCCGGCCGCAGGCGCATCACCCACATCCCGAACCACACGCCCGGGATGATGAACGCGAGCGACGCGAGCGCGACGACGAGCATCGGCACGTCGAGCGCGTCGAGGCTGGCGAGGCGCTGCTCGAGCCCGAGCAGCCCGCTCGGGTCACCGATCATCATCGGAACCAGGACGAGCACCTGCCCGACGCCGAACACCGCGAGCGCGATGAGGATCGCGAGCGCGAGCCGCCACCAGGTGTAGCCGGCGAGCGTGCGCGGGAGCCGCTCGTAGGGCGTTGCGGCCTCGGGATACCCGGCGGGCAGCTCGGCGCCGCGCGCCCTGCGCGGCGGGGCCGGGCTCGTGCCCGCGGGGTACACGGGGAACTGCGGTGCGGCGGGAGTCGTCACGTCGTCACGTTACCGTCGGTCGCCGCGTCGACGCCGGTCGCCCCGGCGCGGAGCGCGTCGACGGCCAGGGCCAGGTGCTCGGGCGTGCGCGCCACTCCCCCGGCCGAGTCGGCGATCCACCGGACGACGCCGTCCTCGTCCATCAGCACGGTCCGGCGCCGCGCGGTGCCCCGGTGCGGGTGGAAGGCGTCGAACGCGCGCGCCACCTCGCCGTGCGGCCAGAAGTCCGAGGCCACCTCGACGTCCGGCAGGCCGAGCGAGGCGCGCCACGCGTCCAGGACAGCGGCGGAGTCGCACGAGACGACGACGAGCCGCGCCGACCCGAGGTCGAGCGCGGCGTGCGTCACGACCTCCTGCGTGCACACGGGCGTGAACGCCCCCGGGACGAACAGGAGGACGGCGGGTGCGCCGCGCAGGTCGGCCGACTCCAGCGGCAGCCCGAACGGCGCCAGCAGGGAGAGCTCGGGCGCGGGCCGCCCGATCGCGAGGCTCAGCGCCCTCGCCCCTTGGCGACGAGCCGCATGCCGAGCCAGCCCGGCGCGGCGGCGATGGAGGACGTCGGCTGCAGGCCGGCGGTGCGCGCCGACTCGCCCAGCTCGGACGGTGCGACGTGGCCCGGCTGCCCCGCCTTGGGCACGAGGAGCCACACAAGACCGCCGTCGTCGAGCGCGGCGCCGACGTCGACCAGGAGGTCCTCGAGGTCGGTCGAGTCGCCGTCGTCGGAGCGCCACCACACGATGGCCGAGTCCGTGACGTCGTCGTAGTCCTCGTCCACCAGCTCGACCCCGAGGTCCTCGATGGCCTCGCGCAGGGCCGCGTCGACGTCGTCGTCGTAGCCCCACTCCTGGATGACCTGTCCCTCGGTGAAACCGAACCGCGCGGCTTCCGAGCCCGCCGGGCTCGTCGTCCCTGTCACTCCCTGCCCCTTCGTGTCTGTGCCGTCTGTCCGCTGCCGGGCCTGCGGCCCGGCCAGCCGTGTCGCGTGCCGCGGGACACCCGCGGTGCCGTGCGTCACATGCTCCCCGGAGACTACCGTCACATTCGGCTCCTGGGTCCGAGAACGAGCCCCGGCGTGGGTAGGCTGACAGTGGCGTGCCCACGATCGCGCGCCCCGACCCGCGGCAGCGTCGACCAGCGGCTCCTGCCCGACGCGGTCGTGACTGATAGCAAGGGAGCGGTAGCACTGTGACCACAGGTGACTCCAAGGCCGAGGGCGTCGGCGTCGTCGAGGACGTCGAGGAGCAGAACGAGTGGCTCGAGTCGCTCGATGCGATGGTCGACGCCCGGGGCGAGAAGCATGCCGCCGGCGTCGTCTCCTCGGTCCTCACGCACGCGACGAAGCGCGGGCTGCAGGTGCCGAACGTCGTGACGACGCCGCACATCAACACGATCGACGTCGCGGACGAGCCGGAGTTCCCGGGCGACGAGGCGATCGAGAACCGCTACCGCGACTACCTGCGCTGGAACTCGGCCGTCATGGTGACCCGCGCCCAGCGCCCCGGGATCGCCGTCGGCGGCCACATCTCCTCCTACGCGTCCGTCGCGACGCTGTACGAGGTCGGCCTCAACCACTTCTTCCGCGGGATGGACCACCCGGGCGGCGGGGACCAGATCTACTTCCAGGGCCACGCCTCCCCCGGCATGTACGCCCGCGCGTTCCTCGAGGGTCGCCTCTCGGCCGACCGCCTCGACGGCTTCCGCCAGGAGCTGAGCCACCCGGCCGGCGGGCTCCCCTCCTACCCGCACCCGCGCCTCATGCCGGACTTCTGGCAGTTCCCGACCGTCTCGATGGGCCTCGGCCCGTCCGGCGCGATCTACCAGGCCTGGACCAACAAGTACCTGCACCTGCGCGGCATCAAGGACACCTCGCAGCAGCGCGTGTGGGCCTTCCTCGGCGACGGGGAGATGGACGAGCCCGAGTCGCGCGGCATGCTCCAGCTCGCCGCCCAGCAGAAGCTCGACAACCTCACGTTCGTCGTCAACTGCAACCTCCAGCGCCTCGACGGCCCGGTCCGCGGCAACGGCTCGATCATCACCGAGCTCGAGGGCTTCTTCCACGGCGCCGGCTGGAACGTCATCAAGGTCGTGTGGGGCCGCGAGTGGGACGACCTGCTCGCCAGGGACACCGACGGCGCCCTCGTCGACATCATGTCGACGACGACGGACGGCGACATGCAGACGTACCGCGCCGAGTCCGGCGCGTTCATCCGCGACAACTTCTTCGGTCGCGACCCGCGCACCAAGGCCATGGTCGCCGACCTGAGCGACGACGACATCTGGGCCATGAAGCGCGGCGGCCACGACACGCGCAAGATCTACGCCGCCTACAAGGCCGCCGTCGAGACGACCGGCCGCCCGACCGTCGTGCTCGCGCACACCGTCAAGGGCTACGGCCTCGGCCCGCACTTCGCGGCCCGCAACGCGACGCACCAGATGAAGAAGCTCAAGCCCGAGGACGCGATGCTCCTGCGCGACGCGCTCGAGATCCCGCTGACGGACGCGCAGCTCCAGGAGAACCCCTACCTCCCGCCGTACTTCCACCCCGGCTTCGAGGCCGAGGAGATCAAGTACATGCTCGAGCGCCGCCGCGAGCTCGGCGGGTTCCAGCCCGAGCGCCGCTCCACCTTCACCGAGGTGACGCTGCCCGGCGACAAGGCGTACTCGATGCTCGCGAAGGGCTCGGGCCAGCAGGAGGTCGCCACGACGATGGCGTTCGTCCGGCTGTTCAAGGACCTCGTCAAGGACAAGGACTTCGGCCGGCGGATCGTCCCGATCATCCCGGACGAGGCCCGCACCTTCGGTCTCGACGCGATCTTCCCGTCCGCGAAGATCTTCAACACGCTCGGCCAGAACTACCTCGCCGTCGACCGCGAGCTGATGCTCAGCTACAAGGAGTCCCCGGCCGGGCAGATCATGCACACCGGCATCAACGAGGCCGGCTCCGCCTCGGCGTTCCAGGCGGTCGGCACGTCCTACGCCACGCACGGCGAGGTCCTCGTGCCGTTCTACATCTACTACTCGATGTTCGGGTTCCAGCGCACGGGCGACCAGTTCTGGGCGGCCGGCGACCAGATGACGCGCGGCTTCCTCATCGGCGCGACCGCCGGACGGACCACGCTCACGGGCGAGGGCCTCCAGCACGCCGACGGGCACTCCCCGCTCATCGCCGGCACGAACACCGCCGTCGTCCACTACGACCCGGCCTACGGGTACGAGATCCGCCACATCGTGCGCGACGGCATCGAGCGCATGTACGGCAGCAACGACGGGCGCGGCATCCTCGGCGACGCCCGACCCGAGGACGTCATCTACTACCTCACCGTGTACAACGAGCCGATGGTCCAGCCGGCGGAGCCGGAGGGGGTCGACGTCGACGGCATCCTGCGCGGCCTCTACCAGATCCAGGCCCCGCAGGACGGCGACGGTCCCGTGGTCCAGCTCCTCGCGTCCGGCGTCGCGGTCCCGTGGATCCTCGAGGCTCGCGAGATCCTCGAGCGGGACTGGGGCGTGCGCGCGGGCGCCTGGTCCGTGACGTCCTGGTCGGAGCTGCGTCGCGACGCGCTCGCCGCCGAGCGGGACGCGTTCGTCCACCCCGAGCGCGAGGTCCGCACGCCGTTCGTCACGCGGAAGCTCGCCGACGCCGAGGGCCCGTTCATCGCGACGAGCGACTACGACCACCTCGTGGCCGACCAGATCCGCCAGTGGGTCCCGGGCGACTACGCCGTGCTCGGCGCCGACGGCTTCGGTCTGTCCGACACCCGCCCGGCCGTGCGCCGTCACTTCCTCATCGACACGCAGTCGGTCGTGACGAAGGCGCTGCAGTCGCTCGCCCGCCGCGGCCAGGTCGCGGCCGACGTGCCGGCCCAGGCCGTCGAGAAGTACCGCCTGCTCGACGTCACGGCCGGCACGACCGGCTCCGCCGGCGGCGACGCGTAGCCACCGGTCCCGACCGCCGAGCGGTCACCGAACGCGCCGCACCCCACCCGGGGTGCGGCGCGTTCGCATTCCGTCCGACTTGTGGCACTCCCACAAAGGCGACGCGTAGGCTCGACCCGTGAGACTCCAGGCCCAAGCCGAGACGATCCGGCGCCTGCGCCAGCGCAGCGACCTCCTCACCGCGGCGGCGATGAAGCGGCTGGACGCCGAGTCCATCTGGTACCGGGCGCTACCGGCCGAGGACCGCTCGTGGATCGGGCTGGTGGCGGCCTCCGGCATCAGCGCGTTCATCGACTGGTACGAGAACCCGGCGCCCACGACGTACAACGCCTCGGAGATCTTCCGGGCCGCGCCGCCCGAGCTCATCCGCTCGATGTCGCTGCAGCACACGCTGTCGCTCGTGCGGCTGCTGGTCGAGGTCGTCGAGGCCCACACGAGCGAGATCGCCTCCGGCGAGCGGGAGTCCGAGCTGCGCGAGGCCGTCCTCATCTACTCGCGCGAGGTCGCCTTCTCCGCCGCCGAGGTCTACGCGCGCGCCGCCGAGGTGCGGGGCGCGTGGGACGCCAGGACCGAGGCGCTCGCCGTCGACGCGATCCTGCGCGGCGACGACGACGACGCCCTGCGCTCCCGGCTCGCGACGCTCGGCTGGGACGCGACCACCCCCGTCGTCGTCGTGGCCGGCGCCCTGCCGAGCGCCGAGGACAGCTCGGTCGAGCTGCGGCGCACCGCCCGCCGGGCCGCCGGCGACGCGCTCGTCGGCATCCACGGGGACCGCGTCGTGCTCGTCCTCGGCGGGCAGGGCGACCTGCGCGCGGCCGCGACCTCGCTCGTGCCGCTGCTGGGCGACGGCCCCGTCGTGCTCGGCCCGGTCGTGCCGACCGTGCTCGAGGCCAGCCAGTCGGCGCGCGGCGCCCTCGCCGGCCTCGCGGCGGCTCGCGGCTGGCCCGACGCCCCGCGCCCGGCGCAGGCGAGCGACTTCCTCCCGGAACGCGCGCTGTCCGGCGACGCCGAGGCCGTCGAGGTGCTGCGCACGACCGTGTACGCGCCGCTCGCCGCGGCGTCCGGACCGCTCGTGGAGACGCTCGCGTCCTACCTGGAGTCGGGGCGCTCGCTCGAGGCGGCGGCCCGCGCGCTGTTCGTCCACCCCAACACCGTTCGCTACCGGCTGCGCCGGATCGCGCAGCTCTCGGGGTGGGACCCGACCGATGCGCGCGAGGGTTTTGTGCTGCAGATCGCACTCGTGCTCGGCCGGCTGCGCGAGCCCGCCCAGATCCGTAGGTTTCCTACAAAGTCGTGAGGACGGGTTCGTCGTCGTCGTGACCCGGTTCGGGGGTCCGGGGACCGGCATGCTTGTCACCATGCTTGCGATCGTCGCGCCCGGCCAGGGCGCCCAGACCCCCGGCATGCTCACGGCATGGCTCGAGGTCCCCGGCGCCGCCGACCACCTCGCCGCCGCCGCCCGGGCCAGCGGGATCGATCTCGTCGGCCACGGCACGACGAGTGACGCCGACACGATCCGGGACACCGCGATCGCGCAGCCGCTCATCGTCGCGACGTCCCTCATGGCGCTGCGCGCCGTCCTCGACGGGCGGGACGTCGCCGAGGTGGCCGGCGTCGTCGCCGGGCACTCGGTCGGCGAGTTCAGCGCCGTCGCCGCCGCCGGGATGATGGCCGACGACGAGGCGGTCGCGCTCGTCTCGCGCCGCGCCGCGCTCATGGCGCAGGCCGCGGCCGAGAACCCCTCCGGGATGGCGGCGGTGCTCGGCGGCGACATCGGCGAGGTCGAGGCGGCCATCGCGGCCGCCGGCGCCTGGCCGGCGAACGTCAACGGCGGCGGCCAGGTGGTCGCGGCCGGCGCCCACGAGGCGATCGCGGCGCTCGTCGACGCCCCGCCGGCCAAGGCGCGGATCATGCCGCTCCAGGTGGCCGGCGCGTTCCACACCCCGCTCATGGGCAGCGCCCGCGTCGCGTTCGAGGACGTCGTGACGGGCTGGCCGGCGAACGACCCGCGCGTCGCACTGCTGTCGAACGCCGACGGCACCGTCGTCACGGACGCGGCCGAGGCGCTGCGCCGGCTCGCGTCGCAGATCACCTCCCCCGTGCGGTGGGACCTGTGCCAGGAGCGCCTGGCCGAGCTCGGCGTCACGGGCATCCTCGAGCTCGCGCCCGGCGGCGTCCTCACGGGCCTCGCGCGGCGTACGCTTCCGGACGTGGCCCGGCTCGCGATCAAGGGTCCGGACGACATCGACGCCGCCCGCGCGTTCGTCGCCGAGCACGCGGCCGAGCACGGCTGAGCACGCGACCGACCGCACGATCCGATCCAGCAGCACCCGACCTCCCCCGTACCCGATCGAGGACCGAGTCATGACGACGATCACCCCCATCCAGCCGATTGCCGGGACGCGCATCCTCGGCGTCGGCGGCTTCCGCGGCGAGCGCGTGGTGCCGAACGAGGAGATCGTCGGCCCGATCGACTCCTCGGACGAGTGGATCCAGCAGCGCACCGGGATCCGGACGCGTCGCCGGGCGAACCCGGAGACGTCGATCCTCGACATGGCGGTCGCCGCAGCGAACGACGCGCTCGAGGCGGCCGGGGTCACGGCCGACCAGATCGACGTCGTCCTGCTCGGGACGGTCACCTACTTCGAGCAGACGCCGGCTCTCGCGGCCCGGGTCGCCGCCGAGATCGGCGCGACGCCCGCCGCCGCGTACGACATCTCGGCCGCCTGCGCCGGCTACTGCTACGGCGTCGGCCAGGCCGACGCCCTGGTCCGCTCGGGCCAGGCGCGGCACGTGCTCGTCGTCGGCGTCGAGCGGATGAGCGACTACATCGACCCGACCGACCGCTCCATCTCGTTCCTGCTCGGCGACGGCGCCGGCGCCGCCGTGGTCGGCCCGTCCGACACCCCGGGCATCGGCCCGACGGTGTGGGGGGCCGACGGCACGCTCGCCGGGCTGATCCACCAGACGCGGACCTGGCTCGAGCTGCGCGGCGAGACGCACGAGGACGCCGTCGCCGACACGATCGCCACCGAGTGGCCGACGATCCGCCAGCAGGGACCCAGCGTGTTCAAGTGGGTCATCTCGAACGTCCCCGAGATCGCGCGTCGCGCCGTCGAGGCGGCCGGCCTCTCGCTCGAGGACGTCGACGTGTTCATCCCGCACCAGGCGAACATGCGGATCACCGACCAGGTCGTGAAGATGCTGGGGCTGCGCGAGGACGTCGTCGTCGCCCGCGACATCGCCGAGACGGGCAACACGTCCGCCGCCTCGATCCCGCTCGCGACCGAGCGCCTGCTGCGCGAGGGGCAGGCCCGCTCGGGCCAGGTCGCCCTGCAGATCGGGTTCGGCGCCGGGATGGCCTTCGCGGCGCAGGTCGTCGTCCTGCCCTGAGAGACTTGTCCCCGTAGCATCCGCTCGACAGCTAGACCGTTCGACCGTGCCGCGAGAACCCGCGGTGCACCACTACAAGGAGAGAACATGGCTCTGAACAACGATGAGGTCCTCGCCGGCCTCGCCGAGATCGTCAACGAGGAGACGGGCCTCCCGGTCGACTCGATCGAGCTCGACAAGTCCTTCACGGACGACCTCGACATCGACTCGCTGTCGATGATGACGATCGTCGCGCAGGCCGAGGAGAAGTTCGAGGTCACCATCCCGGACGACGAGGTCAAGAACCTCGTGACCGTCGGCGACGCCGTCAGCTTCATCGTCGGCGCCCAGGCCTGAGCCAGCGCGTCCTTGCCGCTGGGGCCCCGACCGGGGCCCCAGCAGGCACCTCTCGTCATCCTGACCTGACACTCTCGACCCCCTGAGCCAACGGAGAGCACCTTGAGCGAGCGCAACGTCGTCGTCACCGGACTCGGGGCGACGTCCCCTCTCGGCGGGAACGTCGCGGACACCTGGAGCGCGGCGCTGGCCGGCACCTCCGGGATCGCCACCATCGAGCGGGAGTGGATGGAGCAGCACGAGCTGCCCGTGCGGTTCGCCGGCGAGCTCGCCGTCGAGCCGGCCGAGACGCTCTCGGTGCCCGAGACCCGGAAGATGGACCGCTCGGCCCAGGTCGCCATGGTCGCCGCCCGCGAGGCGTGGGCGCACGCCGGCGAGCCCGAGGTCGACGGCCTGCGGCTCGGCGTCGTCATCGGCACCGGCCTCGGCGGCCTGTGGACCCTGATGAACGGCTGGGACACGCTCAAGGAGAAGGGCGCCCGCCGGGTGCACCCCCTGACCGTCCCCATGCTCATGCCGAACTCCGCCGCCGCCTACGTCTCGATCGCGCTCGGCGCGAAGGCCGGCGCCCACGCCACCGTCTCCGCCTGCGCCTCCGGCGCCGAGGCCATCGCCTACGCCGCGCAGATGATCCGCGACGGCCGCGCCGACGTCGTCGTCGCCGGCGGCACCGAGGCGTGCATCCACCCGCTGCCGATCGCCGCGTTCGCCCGGATGCAGGCCCTCTCGACCCGCAACGACTCCCCCGCGACCGCGTCCCGGCCCTACGACGCGACGCGCGACGGCTTCGTCCTCGGCGAGGGCGCCGGCATCGTCGTCCTCGAGAGCGAGGAGTACGCCCGCGCGCGCGGCGCCACGATCTACGGCCGCATCGCCGGTGCCGGGATCAGCTCCGACGCCGGCGACATCGCCGCCCCCGACCCCGACGGCCAGTCCCGCGCCATGCGCACCGCGCTGGAGGCGGCCGGACTCACCGGCGCCGACATCGTGCACGCCAACGCGCACGCGACGTCGACGCCCGCCGGCGACATCGGCGAGGCGCAGGCGATCGCGAACGTCATGGGTGAGGTCATCGTGTCGGGCACCAAGTCGATGACGGGGCACCTCCTCGGCGGGGCCGGCGCGCTCGAGACGGTCTTCACCGTGCTCGCGGTGCACGACCACATCGCTCCCCCGACGATCAACCTCGAGACGCCCGACGCCGGGCTGCCCGCCGAGATCCAGGTGTCGACGACGGCGACGCAGCTGCCGGACGGCCAGCTGGCAGCGCTCAACAACTCGTTCGGGTTCGGGGGGCACAACGTGTCCCTCATCGTCACCAGCGCGTAGCTGCTCGCGCGCCCGGCTCACGCGTCGAGCGCGGGCCGGCGGGCACCGCACACCTCGCGGACGGGGTCGGCGCCGCGCCCGCGATGTCGGTCCCAGCAGGCGGCGGTGCCGGCGTCCCGGCGACTAGCCGACGCGGTGCAGCCAGCGCACGGGCGCGCCGGCGCCCGCGTAGCGGAAGGGCTCCAGCTCGTCGTCCCAGGCCTGGCCGAGCGCCAGGTCGAGCGACTCGGCCAGGCGCAGCGGGTCGCCCAGGTTCGTGAGCGCGTTGCGGATGCGGTCCTCGGGCACCACGACGTTGCCGACGCGGTCGGTCTGCGCGTGGAAGATGCCCAGGCTCGGCGTGTGCGACCAGCGCGAGCCGTCGGTCGTCAGCGTCGCGTCCTCGGTCACCTCGTAGCGCAGGTGGTCCCAGCCGCGCAGCGCCGACGCGAGGCGCGCACCCGTCCCGGCCGTGCCGACCCAGGAGATCTCGGCGCGGAGCATGCCGGGAGCCGCGGGCTGCTCGGTCCAGTCGAAGACCGGGCGCATGCCAAGGACGGACGCGGCGGCCCACTCGACGTGGGGGCTCAGCGCCCGGGGTGCAGAGTGCACGAAAAGAACACCGCGGGTCTGGTGTCCCGACATGTCGACCTCCCAGTCTCGAGATACGTCTTCCCCAACGAATCTCGCTGCCTGGCGGTGCCATGTACGACGGCGTGGTCCCAGTGTGCCGCATGAGCGGCGGAAACGGTAGCCCGGGGCCTCTCTCGGCGTCCCGGGCCGTCGTCTGGAGCGGTCAGAGGGTGCGCAGCGCGCGGAGCGCCTGGCGGCGGGTGTCCTTGTCCAGGCGGTCGAGGTAGAGAAGGCCGTCGAGGTGGTCGACCTCGTGCTGGAGACAGCGGGCCATGAGGCCCTCCCCCTCGACGACGACGACGTTCCCGTCGAGGTCCGTCCCCTCCACCCTGGCGTACCAGGCGCGTCGGGTCGGGAACCACAGCTTCGGGACGGAGAGGCAGCCCTCGTCGCCGTCCTGGAACTCGTCGTCGCTCAGCTCGACGATCCGCGGGTTGAGCACGTACCCGAGGTCGTCGACGTTCCACGAGAACGCGCGCAGGCCGACGCCGATCTGGTTCGCGGCCAGACCGGCGCGGCCCTCGGCGTCGACGGTCTCGAGAAGGTCCGCAACGAGCGTGCGGACCCTCTCGTCGACCGTCGTGATGGGCGCGCAGGGCGTCCGAAGGACCGGGTCGCCCACGATCCGGATGTCACGGAACGCCATGTGTCAGCGGATCCTCCAGGCCGGGTCCGGCCCGTAGAAGCCGAGCGTCGGGCTGTAGGCGAGCCACACCGTCTCGGGGCTGAGGTCGAGCATGAGGTTGCCCGTCGCGGTCGCCCCCGGCTGGAGGTCGTCGGGCAGCGCGTCCGGCACGTCGCAGAACAGGCCGCCGATGCCGACGTCGACCGAGTAGCCCTCGGCGTACGCCTCGAAGTAGAACTCGTTGATGTTGAGCGCCTCGGTGGCGTCGGCCGCCGCGGTGACCGTCACGTTGACCAGCACGTAGCTGCCGTCCGGGTCCGAGGACATGAAGCCGTCGCACTGCGCGTCCCACGTCACGCTGTTGAGCGCCATGGTGCCGACGACCGTGTCGTCCCAGCCGTGGAGCTCCCCCGGCTGACCGAGCGGGGTGTCGACGAAGCCGACGGGGGCCGCACCCGTGGCCGGCGCGTCCGTCGAGGAGGCGTCGGTCGGCTCGTCCGTCGTCGGGTCGTCGGTCGGGTCAGCCGTGGTCGGCGTGTCCGTCGGGTCGTCGGTGGGGTCGGGCGTCGGGGCGTCCGAGGTCGCGATCGTCGGGGGCGGCGTCGGGTCGTCCTTCTTGCCGCCGTTGAGGAGCTGGATCGCCGCGATGATGAGGCCGATCACCACGATCGCACCGACGATGATGATCCAGATCGCGGCCTTGCCGCCCTTGCGGCCCCCGTCGCCCGGGCCGCCGGGGCCACCCGGTCCACCGGGACCGCCCGGGGCACCGGGGTAGCCGGCGCCGCCGGCGCCCGGGTAGCCCGCGCCACCCGGAGCCGGGTAGCCGGAGGCGCCGGGGGTCCCGGACGGCGCGTAGCCACCCGGGGTGCCGGCCGCGCCGGCCGACGCGAACGGCTGCACGACGGGATCGGCCGAGTAGGGCGCCGGGGCCGGGGCGTAGCTGCCGCCCGGGTAGGTCGACGAACCCGTCCCGGGTGCACCGGAGGTCGCGGAGGGGATGGTGGGCATCGAGGGGCCGGTCGGCTGGGGGCCGGTCGTCGGACCGCCCGGCTGACCGAACGACGCCTGGGGCGCGCCCGGCGCCGCGGGAGGCGGCGGCGTGGTGGGGCGCGACGTCGGGATGATCGTCGTCGGGTCGGCCCCACCCGGGAGCGAGACCGGCGGGGTCGACGGCGTCGGGGCCGTGTTCCCGCGGCCCGGACCGGCCGGGCTGCCCGGGGCCGAGGGCGGGGTCGGGGCCGAGGCCCCGGGCGCGGAGGGCGGCGGCGGGGTGGCGGTGGAGCCCGACCCCGGGATGCGCGTCGTCACCGCGGAGGCGGGGAACGCCGGGCCGCTCGGCGGCGGCGGGGTCGAGGAGGACGGCGGGGCCGTCGGGGCCGAGGGAGCGGTCGGGGCCGACGGCGTCGTCGGGGCGGACGGCGGGCTCGGCGTGAACGGCGCGGCGGGGGCCGGCGGTGTCACCGGGACGGAGCCCGTCGACGGCACGGCCGCAGGCGCGGACGCCGGGGGCGGCGTCGGGACGGCGGGAGCCGCGGGGGCGGCGTCCTCCACCCAGAACTGCCAGCCCGCGGGCGCGGCGGGCCAGCTGGGCTCGGGCTGCCAGCCGGCAGGGGGCGTCCAACCCGCGGGCGGAGTCGGCCATCCGGGCGGCGGGTTGAAGCGGTACGTCACGAGATCCTCCTGCTGTGGCTTACGAGCCCATCATTCCAGCCGCGACCGACATCGGGCATCGGATGACCGCATGACGGAAGCGAACCGGCGAGTATGGCACAGAGCGCGCGCGGCGGGCGAGCGCACTACGATCGACGCGCCGCCCACCGGCGGCACGGCCCCCTTAGCTCAGCCGGTCAGAGCAGCGGACTCATAATCCGTCGGTCGTGGGTTCAAGCCCCACAGGGGGCACGGGTCAGAAGGTAGTTCTCGAACATCGCTGGAGCCCGACGTGGGCCAGACGTGGGGCACGGCTAGACGACCCGGAGCTGCGAGGCACCGCCGAGGCCGAGCCGCGCGGCCGGGTTCACGTCCCGGCGATGCTGGCTCGATACCGGGCCGGCGTCGTCCCGCATGCTCGGCCGAAGTGGTCGTAGAACTGGCTCTGCGACCCGAAGCCGGCGGCGTGCCCGACCTCGGCGGCCGACAGCCGGGTGCTGGCCAGCAGGCGCTGCGCCTCGGTGACTCGGCAGCGAACCAGGTACGCCCCGATCGTGCAGCCCATCACCGATCGGAACACCGTCATCGCGTAGCTGGGGTGCAGGTGGCTCGCGTCGGCGACCTGCGCCGGAGTCAGAGGATCCCGGAAGCGCTCGGCGATCAGCCGAGTCATCAGCATCACCGCGTCGAGGTGCTCGGGTGGGCTCGTCGGCGGCGAGTCCCGCGCGGCTGAGCACAGCACCCTGCGCACGAGGGCCTGCAGCTCCAGGAACGCCAGGGCGTGGTCGCCGCGAACGATGTCACCGTGCCAGCGTCGGACGGCGGTGGCCGCGTCATAGTCCAGCGCGGCCGCGGGCACCACAACGGGGCGAGGCTGCAGCAACCCACCCAGCTGGGCGGGCGAGAGCTCCCACGAGAGCACCGTCACCAGCGGGACGTGCAGCCACAGCACGTCGCTGAGCTCGGCGGTTCCGGGGCGCACCAGTCGATGCGGAGTCGTCCCCCAGAACAGGGCGATGTCACCGGCGTTCACGTCGACCCGCGAGCCACCGAACAGGTACCGCAGCCGACCCTCGCGCACCACGTTCAGCTCGACGTCGTCGTGTCGGTGCTGGTGAGCCATCACCGGCGGAGCCCCGCGACGCGTCCACAGGCCGGAGCGCTCGGTGATCACCCCGTCGGCCATGTCTCATCCAACCAGGCGACACCCAGCCGCGGAGACACCGGGCCAAGATTCCCGGAGAAAGTCCGATACGTCCCGGAGGTGGCGCTACGCACGCGTGCGTAGGTTCGCAGCATGACAACGATTGCCATCATCGGTGCCGGCGGTTTCGTGTTCCCGTTCCGGCTCTTCGGGGACCTCGTCAGCTTCCCCGCGCTGCAGGACAGCGAGATCCGCCTCATGGACATCGACCCGGGACGACTCGAGGGGGTGGCCTCGGCGGCCCGCGCGCTGGTCGCCCACCACGGCCTTCCCACCCGTGTGGTCCCGACGACGGACCGGCGAGAAGCACTCGCCGGGGCCGATGTCGTCATCATCACCTTCCAGGTCGGTGGGGTGGCCTCGTACCGGCACGACGTCGAGATCCCGCGCCGCTACGGCGTCGACCAGCCGGTCGGCGACACGGTCGGACCGGGCGGCGTGTTCCGCTTCCTGCGGTCGGTGCCCGCCTACCGTGAGATCGCCGCCGACGCGCTGGAGCTGTGCCCGGACGCCACCGTCATCAACTACGCCAACCCCATGGCGATGGCGACCTCCTACCTCAACGCCCTCGGGCTGCGCACCGTCGGCCTGTGCCACAGCGTGCAGGGGACCACACGGATGCTCGCCCGCACCCTCGAGGTTCCGTACGAGGAGGTCAGCTACCGCTGCGCCGGCATCAACCACCAGGCGTGGGTGCTCGAGCTCCGACGGGGACGGGAGGACCTCTACCCGCGGCTGCGCGCTCTCATGGCCGAGCGGCACCGGATCGGCCGCGGGGCGGGCGGGCTTCGCAGGGACGACGGCGACCACTCCGGCGCCGCCGACGACGCCAGCACCTACGAGGGCGGCAACGAGCAGGTGCGCACCGCGATCATGGAGCAGTTCGGCTACTTCCAGACCGAGTCCAGCCATCACGCCTCCGAGTACCTGCCGTACTTCCGCAAGTCCGCCGACATGGTCACCGAGTACATCCCGCAGCGGTGGGACTACTACGAGATCTGCGCCGCTCACGACGTCCCCGGCGACCTGACCGACCAGCTCGAGTGGCTGAAGGCGGAGCTGAAGCCCTCCGTCGAGTACGGCGCGAGCATCGTCAACTCGATCGCGACCGGTGTGCCGAGCGTCGTCTACGGGAACGTGCCCAACGCCGGCGCGCTGATCACCAACCTGCCGGCCGACGCATGCGTCGAGGTGCCGTGCCTCGTCGACGCGAACGGCGTCCAGCCGGTGGCTCAGGGCGAGCTCCCGCCCCAGCTCGCCGCGCTCAACCGGACCAACGTGAACGTCCAGACGCTCGCCGTCCGGGCGGCGCTGGAGGGCGACGTCCGGCACGTCCACCACGCCGTGGCGCTGGACCCGCTCACCTCGGCGATGTGCACCCTCCCCCAGATCCGCTCGATGACCGAGGAGCTGCTCGCCGCCCACGCCGACCTGCTGCCGCCGGAGCTGGCGACGACCCCCTAGGACCCGCGGCCGAGCCAGAACGCGACACCGTGGAACGGGCGGTGCTGCGGTCCGGGTTCCCGCGCCCGATCGAGAAGGACCATCGAGCGTGCCGACCCGTCCTGGACCGACCGCTCGAACGCGGGCGAAGGAGCGCCGCGACGCTCCTTCGCCCGGTCGTCCCCGACGTCAGGTCGCCGCTGCTCGGCGGCGGACGGCGAGAGCCGTCCCGATCAGGACGAGCGCGAGGGCGGCCGCCGCGAGCCAGGGCGATGCCTGGACACCGGTGGTGGCCAGCCCGCTGCCGCTCGTCCCGGCGCCGGTGGGGCTCGCACCACCCGGCGTCGCCGTGGTCGGTGCGGTGGTCTCGCCGGGGCTGGACCCGCCGGGAGGCGTCGAGGTCGGCGTCGGCGTCGTGCCGCTGCTCGACCCCTCACCCGGCTCCTGCGACCCGACGCAGTCGGCACCGTCGGCGACTCGGAGCGAGACACCCTCGTGCGGTGAGTCCGAGATCCACATCACCGTCGGCCAGGCGTCGGCATCCAGCGCGCACCACAGGAGCGCGATGCCCTCGTTCGTGTACGAGGCGTTCATCCCGGTGGGAGCCGCGTACTCCACCTGCCGGGTCAGCACGCCGTCGTCGAAGGCGAAGACCGCGGTGCGGTTCTCGCACACCTCGTCGCACAGCGCCCACAGCTCGTTGCCACCCGCGCGCCAGTCGAGGCCCATCACCGACGACACGGCCTCCGAGGCGTTGACCGTCTGCAGCTGCGTGATGCGTCCGTCCTCCTCCAGCACGACGAGGTGGATGTTGCCCGTCTGCTCCGCGCCCACCGCGAAGATGCCGCCGGTGTGAGCGCCAAAGGCCGCGGGGTCGTAGACCTCGCCGTCGGAGCCGCGCACGCCGAGACGAGTGGCGTCGGCGTCGGAGATCCACTCGACTCCCTCGAGGCCGCCGTTCGCCCCGAGGGGTCCCGTGACCTCGCTCAGGTTCCACTCGTGGGTCGTGGTGGACCGGCCGTCGGCCCCCAGCTCGACGCGCAGCACCGACGGTCGGCTGACCTTGCTCGCGCGGTCATCACGCTCGGTCGCGAGGTACACCGCGCCGTCCCCGCCGACGGTGATGCCCTCACCGTCGGGCTGGCCCGCGCCGCCCGGGTAGGTCGCGAGCCACGAGGCGTCGACCGTGTACGTGCCCGGCCCGCCGGCGAGCCGGAAGATCTCGCCGCTGCCGTTGTTCACGGCGACGATCGTGCCGTCCGGCGCCACGTCGATGCCGGACATGTCGTCCCCCCACGTGCCAGGGGCGACCGCGTCCCGGACATCGTTCTCGAACGGCCAGGCCTCGACGTCGACGTCACCGCCCGGCGGCTGCGAGCAGTCGTTCGCGAGCTCGAAGGTCCCGCCGCCCGTGTCCGTGAACGGACCGGTCATGTCGGGGCAGCGGCCGAGCGTCGTCGCAGAGTGCTCCTCCCAGGCACGTGAGGCGACCACGATCCCGGCGGCATCCCGCACCGTGATCTCGTCGCGGCCGCCAAGCCCGAAGCTCGGCTCGGTGAGGACGCCGAGGTAGCCACCCGACTCGATGGTCGTGCCCTCGGGCAGAACGATCGGGTCGTGGCTCGGGTCACCGTCGATCAGCGTCCACCCCGACACGTCGACCGTCTGCTCCAGGTCCGTGTTGGCCAGCTCGACCCAGTCCCCACGGGCGTCGCCACTGGTCTCGACCTCGTTGATCACGACCGGGGTTCCACCGCCCCGAGCCACGTTGGCGCTGCGCGGGGTCGGCTCGGTCGGCACGAACTCCCCCGTGCCGTCGGGGACCCGACCCTCGCTGGCCACGTGATCGGTCCACGAGTGCTCATCGACGAGACCCCGCCCGTCGGCGAGGAACAGCCGGATCTGGTCCACGCGCCCGAGGCCGAAGCCGTTCGCGGGTGTGTCCGTCTCCACCACGAGGAGTGCGCCGGGCTCCAGGACCGTGCCCGCGGCGATCCGCAGGTCCCGCTGGTCGTTGTCGTCGCGCAGCACCCAGCCCGAGACGTCCACCGCGACGCCACCCGTGTTGGTCAGCTCCACCCAGTCGGCACCGCCGGCCGGGTCGTCCGACATGACCTCGTTGACGACGATCGTGGCGTCAGCCTCGTAGAAGGCCCCCTCGTTGCGCGCCACGTTCGCCGCCGCCGGGGTGGGTTCGGTGTCGACGAACTCACCGGTGCCGTCGGGGATCCGCCCCTCGCTGAACGCGTGATCGGTCCACTCGTAGGAGTCGACGAGCGTCGTCCCGTCGGCAGCGTAGAGACGCGCCATGTCGCGGCTGCCAAGACCGAAGCCAGCATCAGGATCGGAGTCCGGCTCGATCACGAAGAACTCCCCGGGCGCGATGATCGTGCCCGAAGCGATCCGCAGGTCGCGCTCGTCCTTGTCGTCGCGCAGCACCCAGCCCGAGAGGTCGACCGGCTCCGACCCCGTGTTCACGAGCTCGACGAAGTCAGGCGCACCGACCGCGCTGTTCGACTGGACCTCGTTGATCCGCACGGCGGCTCCGGCTGCCGTGGCGGGCGCCACGACCCCGAGCGTTCCGGCTACGGCCACGACGGCGAACGCGGCAAGGACAGGACGTCTCATTGTGCCTCCAGGATTGATGCCCTCGTGGAGTGAAGTCGACACAGACGGCGATGGGCCGACCGGCGAGTGAACGCGGGCGAAACACCGAACGCCGGGACGAGCCGTTCCGCAGCGATCCCGACCAGGAACCTCGCGCACCCGTCGCGCCGGGCAACCGTCGCCGGAACGAGACCGACCAGCCACCGCCAGGCCACCCCGATGTCACTCGCAGCGGGAACAGTTGGCACTCCCCGGGCAATGTCGGACCCGAGGCATGCCGTCTTCTCGAACGAAAGTGACCACTTCGTGAGAACCTCCCACCATCCATCTACCAGCCGCTCCCTCAGCCGCCTCACGAGCGCCCTCGCCACATTCGGACTGGCCGCAGGAATCGTCGTCGCGGGCGCCTCGACCGCGTCCGCGGCACCTTCCGATGACGATCTCGGATCGCGTTTCACATTTGCGGTCCTTCCAGACACGCAGTTCTACTCCCGCTATTCCGAGGATCAGTTCGTGCCCCGCTACGGAACGGACCCGTTCGAGACGCAGACGACCTGGCTGGCCGAGAACGCGGACGAGCTCCGGATTCCGTTCACGGCGCACCTCGGGGACATCGTCGACCGCGCGGGGACGACGCGCGAGTGGGAGGCGGCCGACCGCGCCATGGCGGTCCTCGACGACGCGGGCCTGCCCTACTCGATCCTTCCCGGCAACCACGACGTCACCAACAGCGCGGTCTGGGACAACCAGCTCGACGCGGCGAGGGAGCCCTTCACCACCTGGTTCGGGGCCCAGCGCGCGAGCGGTCTGTCGACCTACGAGGGAAGCGACGCGACCGGGCTGAGCCAGTACCACGTCTTCGAGGCCGAGGGACAGCGCTTCATGTCGCTCGCGATCTCGTGGAACGCCTCGGACCAGACGATCGCGTGGGCGCAGGGGGTGCTGGATGCGCACCCCGACGTCCCGGTGATCCTCTCGACGCACGCTCTGATCAACGTCGGTGCGGACCAGGTCTCTCCGATCGAGACCGGCGACAGCGAGCGGCTGTGGAATTCCCTCATCCGCAGCAACGACCAGATCTTCATGACGTTGAACGGCCATTTCCACGGCGCCACCCGTCAGGTCAAGCAGAACGACTTCGGCAACGACGTCCTCCAGGTCCTCCTCGACTACCAGATGGCCTACGAGGGCGGTAACGGATACCTCGGACTGTTCGAGTTCGACCTGACCAACGACTCGATCTCTCTGGAGACCGTGTCGCCGTGGGTCGTGGCCAAGCCGCAGGAGGGGCTCACCTCCTACGACCAGCCGACTCTCGAGGGTCAGCACCAGCGCTTCACCGTCACCATGGACTTCAGCGAACGCTTCGGTGGTTTCGCACCCGGGTTCACCGCGGGCTCCCCCGACGAGCCGAAGCTCACCGAGCTCGCCCGCAGCCTCATCCTCGACGGGTTCGAGGGCCCGGAACCCACCACCACCGAGGCGCCCGGGAACACGCTCGACCACGTGAGCGTCGATGGGACTCTCGCCCACTGGCGCTTCAACCAGCTCGACGGGGTGGTCGACGCCGACACCGTCGTGACGGACATCGCGGGCGACAACGACCTGACCCGTCCCGCCCCCGCCGACACGAACGCGGTCGACGCGACGTGGGAGGACGTCGTGATCGAGTCGGGCAACGCGCACGGGTTCTCCTCCGACGGTGCCGCCGTGTGCTTCGACAGCTCCACCGGCTCGCGCTACTCCTACCTCACGACTGCGGCCGATGCCGTCATCAACGAGGCTGACCTGAGCAACGGCTACACGATCGAGACGTTCGTGAAGATGGACGCCGACTGGGACGCCTCTCGGAACGGCTGGTCGAAGGCGCTCACCAGGACGGGCAACCGCTCGCAGATCGGCGTCCCCGAGACCCGGTGGGACTGGACCGCCTCCCCCAGCGCTCTCGGCATCTCCAACCTCCGGGAGTTCCAGTGGACCAGCCTCGACGCCGACGCGTCGAAGGGCGACCGGGTGAACTGGTCGGGCGAGATCATGACCGACGTGTGGCAGCACGTCGCCGTGGTGAACGATCCCGCCACCCGGACCACGACCATGTACGTCGACGGCGCACCCGTGCTGCGCAACGCCAACGACGTGAGCGGGATGGCGTGGCACGAGGGTCACTCGTGGATCCTCGGCGCGGACTGGGTCGACGATGCTGCCCGCAACGGCTGGTTCGGCTGCATCGGCGAGACGCGCATCATCGACCACCCGACGGACGCCTCGCAGTGGCTGACGCAGCGTGCGGACATCTCGGGGCTCACCATCACCCGAGCCCCCGAGGGGGAGCTCCCGAACGGGACCCGGGCGGTGACCTTCGCCGGAACCGGCTTCCCGGGTGCCGAGGTGCGGCTCGCGCCCGCCGAGCAGGTCGCGCAGGCTCGGGTCACGACCGCCGATCCGGCGGTCGCGATGCAGGCGGCCACCGCCGCCGCGTCGACGACCGTGGCGGAGGACGGCACGTGGCTGATCGAGGTGACCGACGGCCTCACCAGCGGTGAGCACACCGTCGCCCTCGCTCAAGCGCTCGGCAGCCGGACCGCCGAACCGCTGACGGTGAGCTTCTCGGTCGCCGCCGACCCGGTCGATCCCGAGCCCACCCCCACGCCGACGGACCCGACGCCGACGGACCAGCCCACGACGCCGTCGCCCACGGCCTCACCAACGGGCGGGCCGACGACTGGCTCCCCTGCCCCCACGGCAGGCTCCCCCTCCCCGACCCGGTCCGCGAACCCGTCGCAGACCGACGCTCACGGCCTCGCCTCGACCGGCGCCGGAACCGCCGGGGTGATCGCCCTGTCCGGCGTCGCGATCCTCGCGGCCGGGGGCACGCTGCTCGCGCTGCGGCGACGGACCTCGTCCACCGGCTGACGACACGCCGCAGCGGCGGGTCGCGGTCCCCCGACCGCGGCCCGCCGCCGCGAGAGTCACGAGTCGCCGCGGGTCACGATCGGCCGGCGGACGCGGTGGGCGGCACGGCCGCCGGGCACGGCTCCGCCGTCCCGCGCTCGACGCCCGGCCGGACGTACCGTTGTCCCATGGGCATCCTCCGCCGCACGCCGCAGCTTCCCGACCAGGTCCGCGCCGCGCTCCCCGACGCCAAGCCCCTCGCCTGGGCGACGGCGGCTGGCGGGGAGACCGGCGTCGTCACCGTCGACCACCTCGCGATCGTCGCGAAGGACGGTGCCGTCCGCGAGATCCCGTGGACGCTGTTCGACGGAGCCGACTGGGACGACGAGACCGCGACCCTCACGCTGCGCGAGGTCGACGGCGGCACCCACGCCCTGCGCCTGCCGGACGACCCGCGCCGGTTCACCCAGGCGGTCCGGATGCGGATCGAGGCCTCGCTGGTCCACGTGGTCCAGCGCCCGGTCCCGGGCGGCGGGATGGTGCGGGCAGCCGTGCGCCGAGACCCCGCCGGCACCCTGTCGAGCCAGGTGAGCATCCTCGGTACCGCGCGCGAGGACCGGGAGGTGCTCGACCTCGCCTCCGAGGTCGAGGCGGAGGCCCGTGGCGCGGTCGGGCTGCCCGTCTAGACCGCGTTCCGGCCGCACCCGGGAGCCGTCTGCCGCGCTCGGTCACGGTTACGCGACCACCCGGGAAGGCTGGTAAGGTACTGCGGGCGGTCGGCCGCAGGAGCGGACGCCGCACACGACCGATCCCGCATAGCTCAATTGGCAGAGCATCCGACTGTTAATCGGACGGTTGTTGGTTCGAGTCCAACTGCGGGAGCACGTGAAGGGCCCCTGACCAGCGGAAACGCCGGTCAGGGGCCCTTGCGCATCCCCACCGGTCCGCGCCCGGTCCCCCGGCCATCGTGTCGGACCCCCTCGCTACGCTCGCCTCACGAACCATCGCGGCCCGAAGGAGTGGCGCATGTACGTGGAGCTGAACGCCGCGATGCCGGGCGAGTGGTCGGACGACCTGGACGAGCGGCGCCCGAACGAGCTGGCCGGGACGACGGAGATCCGCGTCCACGGCGTCAGCAACACCCCGCCCAGCGCCATGCTGAGCGACCCGCACCCGCGGCAGGTGGGCGGCGACGCCATCGCGGGCTTCTACCGCACCTCAGACGGTCCGGGCGGTCGCCACCGCGAGGCCTACTCCTGGGGCGGCCTCACCTCCGCCGCGCGCACCCGGGCGCTGTGGGTCGTCATGCTGCCGGCGATGCTCGCGAACATGGCGGGCTGGATGGCGCGCGAGCCGCACGAGGCACCGGGCACGCCCGGCGCGACCGCCGCACCGGGCACCCCCGCATCGAGCGGCACGAGCCGCATCTTCCAGGCCTGCGCCCGCCTCGCGGCACTCGCCCTCTCGGTCACCGCCGCGACGTCGCTGGCGTACCTCTGCGTCGACGTCCTCGGCGTCCGCTGGCTGGCCGGCGGATGCACCGGCGGCGGGCCGTGCGTCCTGGCCGACCACCTCGGCGCCCGGGCGGCGCTCGGCGCGGTCGTCGCGGCGGCGTTCGCGCTCGCGGTCTCCTGGCTGGGCCGGCGCAGCCGCAACCGGTACGAGGAGACGTGCGACGCGGCCACGTCCGGACGCACGGCCACCGGCGAGCCGCGCCCGCCAACGAGGCTCGCGGCGTCGGAGGTCGCCGACGGTCTGCGCAACCGCGACTTCTGGGCGACCTCGCCCTTCCACCGCCAGCTCTCGGCCGCGCACCTCGCGGTGGGGCTCGCGATCCCCGCCGTCGTGACGGCCGCGGCGCTGGCCCACCCCGCCGGCGCCCCATCGGTCGGTCCGGCCGGGTGGGCGTCCGTCGTCCTCGGCGCCGGGCTGCTCGTCCTCGCCCTTGCCGGCGCGCTCGTCGTGAGCGGACGCGGCTCGCTCCTCCACTACCGCAGCACGTGGATCCTTGCCGCCCTGACGCTCGCCGGTGCGGTCGCGGTCGGTGTCACCTCCGGGCCCGACGCCACCCGCACCGCCCTGCCCGAGACAGCCGATGCAACTGCGTGGCTGTGGGTCGGCGCCCTCGCCCTGCTCCTCCCGCTCGTGGTCCAGCAGCTCCTCGGCTCGCCCCGCCGGAGACGCGGCGACTTCTTCCCGTGGCCGGCGCCGGTCGTGCTCTCGTTCCTCGCGCAGGTCGCGCTGCAGATCGTCCTGCTCGCGATGATCGCGCTCGCCGGGACGTGGGTCGACGACGCGGCTCCCGGGTCTGCGAGCGACGACGCAGGCGACGCGGTGCTGGCCGCGCACACGGACCTCGTCCCGATGGCGTTCACCACGGTCAAGCTGCTCGTGCTGGCGTGGGTGGCCGCGCTCGCCGTGCTCGCCGTCGTGTTCCTCGTCGGCACGTGGCTCGTCACCCCCGCGACCCCCGCCGCCGTCCGCCCGGACGCGGTGCGCACGAGCCTGGCGGCGGCGTACGCGAGGCGCGAGGCATCCGACGTCCCAGGCTCGCGTCCGCCGTCGGGCCCCGACGCGTCGTTCTGGCGATCCGCGCTGGCTCCGACGGACGACGGACGACGCTGGGTGCGCACGGTGGCGCGGTTCCGCCGCATCGCCGGCGTGTCCCGGACGCTCGGCCGTGCCCTCGCGCTCGCCGGCGTCGTGACGTTCGCCGGTCTCGCGCTCGGGACCGTGCTGACGCTGCCCGGGCTGCGGGAGAGCGCGGCGGGCGCCGACTGGGCCAGCCGCTCCGTCGGGTCGCTCGGGTTCCTCGCCTGGGTCGCGCTCGCCCTGCCGCCCGCCACGCTCGTCCTGCTCGCGGCCCTGTGGCGCAACCGGAACCTGCGCCGGATCGTCGGGGTCGCCTTCGACGTCGGCACGTGCCTGCCCCGCTCGTTCCACCCGTTCGCCCCGCCGAGCTACAGCGAGCGGGCCGTCCCCGAGCTCGGCGAGCGGATCAACCGCCTGGCCGCCAACGGCGGCAGCGTCGTGCTCGCCGCGCACTCCCAGGGCAGCGTGCTCTCGGCGTGCGTGCTCACCCGCGACGGGCTGCTCTCGGCCCGCGCCCGTGAGCGAATCGCTCTCGTCACGTACGGCAGCCCGCTCACGAAGCTCTACCGCTGGGCCTTCCCGACCGTCTTCACCCAGGCCGTGCTCGACGACCTCGCCGCCGGGCTCACGCCGTCGCGGGACGATGCCGTGCCCCCGGCCCCGCGGTGGCGCAACGTCCACTACCTCACCGACTACATCGGCGGTCACGTCCTCCTGTCCGACGCGCGGCTCGACGCCCTGGTCGACCGGGAGCTCGTCGACCCGCCCCGACGCTGGTACGTCCGCGGCGAGCAGCTCCCGCCGATCCTGACCCACACCGGCTACGGCACCGACGACGCCCTCTGGTACGAGGTCGACGCGATGGCGCGCGAGCTCGCCGAGCAGCCGGACGGCACCGGGCAGCCCGGCCCCGGCGCCTAGCCGAGCCCGGCCCCGGCGCCTAGCCGAGACCGGCCCCGGCGCCTAGCCGAGACCGGTCCGAGCCGGCCGAGGACCGGCCCGGGCGGCGGCGCCGGTCGAGCCGTCCGTGCTACTGCGCGACGAGGTGCAGCAGGACCGAGTGCTCGGGGTGCTGCAGCGGCACCTGGACGCCGACCTCCGCGAGGGAGCGCCCGCTCAGCCGTGCGCCCTCCGGCCACCACGCCGGGGCCCACGAACCGCCGCCACCCGGGATCCGGTCGCCGGGAGCGAGCGGACGGACGCGGTAGGTCCGCTCGGGGTCGAGCCCCGGGATGCGGACGCGACCGGGCGGGTGGTGCGCCGACGTGGTGAGCTGGACGACGGCTACGATCGCCTCGCCCCCGTCCTCGGCGACCACCCCGTGCACGCGGATGGCGGGGTCCGGCGAGTCGACGCGCAGGACGTCGCCGCCGTGCAGCAGGTCGCGGTGCTCCTTGTAGGCCGCGACCCACGACCCGAGCTCGGCGAGGTCGGCCTCGGACGCCGACGTCAGGTCCCACTCCACGCCGAGGTGACCGAACATCGCGGTGGCGGCGCGGAAGGAGAGGTCGTGGCGCCGGCCCGTCGTGTGCGAGTGCGGCGACGCGATGTGCGAGCCCATCAGCTCGGGCGGCAGGAGCAGCCCCGTCCCGGCCTCGATCGTCTGCCGCTCGAGCGGGTCGATGCAGTCCGACGTCCAGATCCGGTCGGTGAGCGCGAGGATGCCGAGGTCGGCTCGCCCGCCGCCGCCGGCGCACGACTCGAACTCCACGTCCGGGTGCGCCGCGCGCAGCGCGCGGAGCAGCCGGTAGGTGGCGAGCGTCTGCTCGTGGTACCCGGCCGAACCCGTCGCCTGCCGCCCCGCGTCGACCAGGTCGCGGTTGAAGTCCCACTTGACGAAGGAGATGCGGTACTCGGACAGGATCGCGTGCATCCGGTCGTAGACGTACTGCCACGCCTGCGGCACCGTGAGGTCGAGCACCTGCTGCTGGCGGGCCGGCGGCGGCATCCGGTGCGGCGTCCGGAGGATCCACTCGGGGTGGGCGCGCGCCACGTCGGAGTCCTCGTTGACCATCTCGGGCTCGAACCACAGGCCGAACTCCAGGCCGAGGCCCGTCACGTGGTCGACGATCGGGTGCAGGCCGTCGGGCCAGACGCCCTCGTCGACGTACCAGTCGCCGAGCCCGGCGTTGTCGGTCCGCCGGCCGCGGAACCACCCGTCGTCGAGCACGTACCGCTCCAGGCCGACCGAGGCGGCCGCGTCGGCGAGCGCGACGAGCTTCGGCAGGCTGTGGTCGAAGTAGACCGCCTCCCACACGTTGATGAGCGCCTTGCGCGGCCCGCGCGGGTGGGAGTCGCGCGAGCGGAGGAAGTCGTGGAACCGTCGGGACAGCTCGTTGATCCCGCGCCCGTAGGACGCGTACACCCACGGCCCCTCGTAGGACTCCCCCACCTCGAGCCGCACCTCGCCGGGCAGCAGCAGCTCACCGCCCCCGAGCAGGCGCCGGCCCGACGGCATCTCCTGCTCGGCGAACGTGCGCACGTTGCCGGACCACGCGACGTGCGTGCCCCACACCTCGCCGGCGGCGTAGGAGAAGCCCGGCTCGCCCGCCAGGAGCAGGAGCGTCCCGTCGTGCGCCCGCGCGCGCCGCGTCTCGCGCAGGTGCGTCCCGGCCGTGAACTCGTGCCGCTGCGGCGAGCGCTCGCGCAGGTGGCGGCCCGTGAAGTCGAGGATCTCCCGCGCCTCCCGGGGCAGCGGGAGCACCACGTCGAGGCCCGACAGGTCGAACGGCGAGCCGGCCCGGTGCTCGACGCCCAGGTTGGTCACGCCGGCGCGGTGTCGCAGCAGGCCGTCGGCCAGGAGCTCGAGCCGCCACGCGAGCCGCAGCCCGGCGGCCTCGTCCTCCGCCTCGACGGTGACGCTGGCCGCGAGCGGCGCGCCGTCCTCCGCGGTCGCGGTCGACCCGTCGGCATCGCGACCGGCGTCGACCTCGACGCCGGTCGTGACGAACGCCGAGGAGAAGGCGGTCCCGCCGCGGTGCCCGCTGAGGCCCGGTGTCCCGAGCCAGCCCGCCGTCATCTCGGGCACGACGGAGAGCCGGTAGGGCTCGTCCGCCGTCCCGCCGGTGAGGGGCTGGACGCTCACCCGGACGAGCTCGGCGAGCTCCGCCTCGGGGAGCTCGCCGAGATCGGCGCCCCAGTGCACGACCCGCGGCAGCTCGGGACCGGTGGTGTCGAGGACGAGGCTCACGCCGGCGGCGCGGAGGTGGACGATTCCCATGCGGTGGCTCCCGGGTTCGGAGGCGGATCGGAGACGGACGAGCGGTGGAGCTACTTGATCGAGCCGCGCATGACGCCGGAGATCACCCAGCGCTGCGACACGACGTACACCAGCAGCAGCGGCGCCATCGCCATGAGGTAGGAGGCGAAGGCCGTCGTGTAGTCGGTGTTGTACTGACCTTGCAGCACGTACTGCGCCAGCGGGAGCGTACGCGCCGACGGATCGGTGAGGACGACGAGCGGGAGGATGAAGTCGTTCCACGCCCAGACGCAGGTGAGGATGCCGACGGTCGCATTCATCGGGCCGAGGAGCGGGAACACGATCTGCCAGAAGACGCGGGCCGAGCTGGCGCCGTCCGTGCGGGCGGCCTCCTCCAGCTCGATCGGGATCGAGCGGATGAACGCGACGTACAGGAACATGTTCATGCTCAGCCCGTACACCGTGTAGAGCAGCGCGAGCCCGAGCTGGTTGTCCAGGTGCAGGACCGACGTCACCTTGACGACGGGCAGCATGATGATCGGGAACGGGATGAACATCGCGGAGAGCACGTAGAAGAAGCTCGCCTTGAAGAACCGGCGGTGCATGTTCCGCGCGATGACGTAGGAGACGACCGAGTTGGTCACCAGCGTGAGCGCGACCGTGACGACCGTGATGAGCGCCGTGTTGACGAGCGCCCGCGGGAAGTCGGTGACGTTCCACGCCTTGGCGAAGTTGTCCCACTGAACCGGGTTGGGCAGCTCGAAGCCCGTGCCGCCCTGGAGCTGGCCGGGGGTCTTGAGCGAGACCGCGACGGCGAAGTAGAGCGGCACGAGGACGGTGAGCGAGCACACGGCGATGAGGGCTGTCAGCCAGCCGTTGATCCGGCCGGGTCGGGAGGCGCGGATCCGCCTCGGTCGGGCGGGCAAGGCCTTCTCGAGCAGGCCCGTGTCGAGGGTGGTGGTCATCAGAAGTCCGCCTGACGTCGGTTGAGGATCCGGAACTGGACGAGCGAGACGAGCACGATCACGATGAAGTAGATGACCGCGTTCGCCGTCTGGTAGGCGTACTCCCCGCCCTGGAAGCCGCCGCGGAAGATCAGCATGGTGATCGACTGCGTCGAGGTGCCGGGACCGCCGTTGGTGAGGGCGACGACCTGGTCGAACACCTGGAGGAAGCCCTTGAGGCTCAGCACCATGTTGATGGTGAAGAAGCCCGAGATGAGCGGGAAGGTGATCTTCCAGAACTGGGTCCAGCCGGTCGCGCCGTCGAGCGCCGCAGCCTCGTAGACCTCGCCCGGGATGGTTTGGAGACCGGCCAGGTAGAGGATCGTGGCGAACGCAGCACTCTGCCAGACCGTCACGATCACGATCGGCACCCAGGCCCACTGCTCGCTCGCGAGGATGTTGTTCGCGAACACCGGGATGCTGGGCAGGACCTGAGGGAGCGTGTTGCTGAACAGGTAGGAGAAGACGTAGCCGACGATCAGCACCGACAGCACGTAGGGCGTGAAGAAGATCGCCCGGAAGCCCGATCGGAACCCGATCCGCGCGTTGAGCCCGAGCGCGAGCAGCATCGCGATGACGTTGACGAGCACCGTCGAGACGATCGCGAACAGGAACGTGAACCGGTACGCGGCCCAGACGTTCTCGTCCAGGAAGAGCGAGCGGTAGTTGTGCAGCCCGACGAAGCTCCACGAGCCGTAGCCCCGGTAGTTCGTGAAGCTGAAGAAGATCCCGATGAGCGCGGGCAGCGTGTGGAACACGAAGAACAGCCCGAGCGCCGGCAGGAGCATCCAGTAGAAGAAGCGCTGCCCGGTCCGGCCGAGCGAGCGACGGCGGGCCGGCGTGCCCACGCTCGCTGGGGTCGGTTCGGACGCGGCCGGGGTGCCGACCGACGGCACGGCGTTGGCGGTCATGAGTCCTCCGAGTAGCTGCGGGCGGCGAAGCGCGCCCACTCCTTGTCGAGCCGCTCCATCGCGGCGGTGGCATCGGCGTCGAAGAAGAACTGCTGCAGGATCTGCTGCAGCGGGAACGCCGCGGGGATCTGGTGGTCGAGGAAGCCGGAGATCTTGCCCGCCTCGAAGAACGGGGTGATCTCCCGGAGGGCGTCGAAGGACGGGGGCGGGGCGTCCGCGAGCGGCGACAGCGCCACCTGTGACTCGGTGTACCGGGCGACCGTCTCGGGCGAGAGCAGGTAGTTGACGAACCGCAGCGCCTCCTCGGGGTGCGCCGTGTCCCGCCCGATCGTGACGGCGACGTCGACACCCGTGACGATGAGCCGGTCCTCGGGGTCGTCGGTCCCCGGCATCGGGAACATGCCGAGCTCGATGTCCGGGTCGTTCGCGAGGATCTGGCTGAACGACCAGATGCCCATGACGTACATCGCGGACTCCCCGCGGGCAAAGGCGGCGTTGCCGTCGTCGTACCCGCGCGAGCGCCAGCCGTCCTGGGCGTACTGGTCGTAGAGGACGCCCATCTTCTCGAACACCTCGGGGTAGTCCTTCTGGAACGAGACCGAGGAGTCCGGGCCGACGGACGCACCCTCCTCGCGCAGCCGCGGGAAGAAGTCGTCGGGCTGGATCTCGGGACCGAGCGTGAGGAACGGCTCGAGCGTCGTCCACGCGTCGGCCGCCGTCGCGTAGAACGGCGCGACGCCGGCCGCCTTCAGCCGCTCGCACACGTCCATCAGCTCGTCCCAGGTCGTGGGGACCTCGAGACCGTGCTCGGCGAAGATCTCGCGGTTGTAGATGACGCCGAGCGCGTTGTTCGCCATCGGGAGCGCGTTGATCTCCCCGGGGGCCGCCGTGCCGAGCGCGTCGAGGATGTCGAGGACGGCCGGGTTGACCGTGTCGACGATCGGCTCACCCGAGAAGTCGTAGAAGATGCCCGCCTTGGCGAGATCGCCGTAGTAGGCGCTGCCGTTGACGGTGAGGACGTCCGGGACCCGGTCCTTGACCAGCAGCGTCCGCAGCGCCGTGTCCGGGTCGGGCACCTGGTTGATGACGACGTCGATGTCGGGGTTGGCCGCCTCGAAGTCGGCGACGATGTCGCGGAAGTCCTGGGCCGCCTCGCCCTTGAACTGGAAGAAGTCGAGCTGGACCCGACCGTCGTCGGCCGGCCCGCAGCCCGCGAGCGCCGCCGTGACGGCGAACAGCGTGGCGACGGCGACCACCCCTCGGCTTCGTGGGGTTGGATGCATCTAGTCCTCCTGACGTGTGCTGGACGGATTAGTTCTACCAGAAAAGTAAACCGGCTGTACATAGGCTCTTGTCGGCCTGATGACGCCGGCGCGCCCGGTTGTTAGTATCGAGGCAGAAGTAAAGGAGGCCCATGAACAGCTCCGAAGCCCTCGTCCGCGAGGTCCTCGTGCACGGTCCGATCTCCCGCACCGACCTCGCCCAGCGGCTCGACCTGTCCGCGCCGAGCCTCACCCGCCTGGCCCGCCCCTACCTGGAGCACGGCGTGTTCCGCGAGCTCGACGACGTGGTCGACGGCAGCCGCGGTCGTCCTCAGCGCCCCCTCGACATCACGCCGGACCTCACCCGGTTCGTCGGTGTCAAGATCACCGGCGACGCCGCCTTCGGCGTCGTCACGACGATGCGGGCGGAGGTCCTGGACGAGCAGGTCCTCCCCCTGGAGGGCGCGTCCCCCGAGGCCGTCGCGGCCCGGGTCGCCGAGCTCGTCGAGATCCTGGTCGGCCGGACCGGGGGTCGCAGCGTCCACGCCATCGGCGTCTGTCTCGGCGGCAACGTGCTCGACGAGCGCCTCGTGACGCGGGCCCCGTTCCTCGGCTGGCGGGACGTCGACCTCGCCACCACGCTCGAGCGCCTCACCGGGCTGCGGACCGTGGTCGCCAACGACGTGGTGGCCCTGGCGGCCGCCCACCAGTGGTTCGGGCTCGCGCGCAACGTCGCGGACTTCGCCGTCGTGACGATCGGGGCCGGCGTCGGGTACGCCCTGGTGTCCGCCGACCGCCTCGTGCTCCACCCCGACACGGGTCTCGGGCTGGCCGGGCACCTCCCGCTCGGCGACGCCGGGCCCATCTGCGACCGCGGGCACCGCGGCTGCACGTCGGTGCTGGCCTCGATCCCGGGCATGCTCGGCCAGTACGAGCTCGCGACGGGACGTGCGGTCGGCTACGACGAGCTCCTGGACGAGGCGGCCTCGGGCCGCGAGCCGGCGGTCGCGATCGTCACCGCCGCCTCGCGCGCCCTCGGCCAGCTGCTCGCGCTGGTCTCCAGCCTCGCCATGACGACGACGATCGTGCTCGGCGGCGACGGCATCGCGCTCTGGCAGCGGTTCAGCGATCCAGCGCTCGACGTCGTCGCCCACGGCCGGGACCCCGACGCCTCTCCGCTCGACCTGCGCGTCGACCCCATGGGGTTCGGCGCCTGGGCGCGCGGCGCGGCCGCGATCGCCATCCAGGCGAGCCTCGGCCGGCTCGCAGCCCGGTAGGACGGGCGACCCGCCGACCCGGCCGGCCGGCGCGGCCTACCCCTCGGCCTCCGGCCGTGCCGGGTACTCGACCGTCCCGTCGGCGACGCGGGCGCCTGCGGTCGGCGTCGCGGGAACCAGCCGACCCTCGGGCATGAGGTGGAGCACCTCGACGCCGCGGGCGAGGAGGTGGTCCGCGATGATCCGGCGGTGGCAGCGCCACCACACGGCCTCGGCGCACATGAGGGCGATCCGCCGCGGCGCATCGTCGGGCTGCGGTGACCGGGCGAGCGCGACGACCTCCGCCAGCCCGGCGCGGAAGTCGTCCCCGAGGGCGTGGTCGGCGTAGCGGTGGAAGCTCGCGTTCCGCCAGAGGCCGTTGACGTCGGGCGCGACGTCGCGCGAGGCGCCGCGCCGACCCCCGAGCCGCTCCTCGCGCCGGTAGCCGATGCCGGCCCCGGCGAGGGCGGCGGCCAGCGCGTCCCGGTCGAACTGCGGGTTGCGTCGCGAGCCCGGAAGCTTGCGGACGTCGACGACGTCGGTGACGCCGGCGCCGCGGAGCAGGTCGATGAGCTCCTCGATCGGGTGGGTCGAGTGACCGACGGTCAGGATGGGCTCGCTCACCCCACCATCGTCGCCCACGCGCGCATCACGTCCCGGCGAACATCTCGCGGAACACGGCGACCGCTGGCCAGGCGCCGCCGGCCGTGTTGGCGAGCACGGTCGCGGTGAGTCCCGAGCCGGGGTCGTGGGCGCTGTGGAACGAGACGCCGGCGTCGCAGCCCTCGAGCACGAGGGCCGGGCCCGAGGGATAGCGCCAGAAGCCGAGGCCGTAGCGCATGTCCTCGCCTTCGTCGAGATGCCGCGGCGCGGTCATCGTCTCCAGCATGGGGCCGGAGACGATCTCGCCGGCGACCAGCGCACGCCAGAACCGGCGCATGTCGGCCACGTCCGTGTAGGCGCCGCCGTCGCCCCCACCCAGCAGCGGCAGGTGGTGGATGTTGGTCCGGTCGCCGGTGTCCTCGAGATACCCGAGCGCGACGTCGCCGGGCAGCCGGTCGCTCGCCAGGAAGTCGGTGCGGTGCAGGCCGGCGCGGGTGAGCACCTCGGTGCGGACGAGCTCGTGGAAGTCCCGCCCGCTCGCCCGCGCCGCGACGAGCGCGAGCACGAGGTACCCGCCGTTGTTGTAGGCGAACGTCTCCCCCGGCGCGCTCACCTGCGGGTGGCCGTCGAGGTCGGGCAGGAACGACTCGGCGTCGACGTAGGTGTGGATCGGCCGGCCGAGGACGTGGTCGGCCACGTCCAGCTCGTCCTCGTCGAGGTAGTCGCCGATGCCCGAGGTGTGGCCGAGCAGGTGCTCGACCGTGACCGCGTCGTCGATCAGCGGCAGGTCGCCGCCGAGGTGGCGTCGCGCCGGGGTGTCGAGGGCGAGCACGCCCTCCTCGATCAGCCGCGCGACGGCCAGGGCCGTGAAGCCCTTGCTGCCGCTCGCTACGGCGAACCGGGTCGACGGGGTGTTCGGGACGCCGAGCGCGCGGTGGGCGAGGCCGCTCGCGGCCTCGAACACGACGTCCTCCCCCGTCGACACGCTCACGACGCCGGAGAACCCCTCGGCGGACACGACGGGCTCGAGCAGGGCGGTGGCGGTGGCGGGGTCCATCCCGTCACGGTAGGCGGCGGACGGCGCCCGCGACCAGCGAATATGCACCCGCGCCCCGCGCCACCGCGGCGCCGAGCCCCGCGCGCACCCGGCTCAGAAGTAGACGGCGATCGGCCCCTGCGGCCCGTCGACGATCTGCACGGGCGTGTCGAAGACGTCGGTGAGGACGTCGCCGGTGAAGACCTCCTCCGGCGCCCCGAACCGCGCGACGACGCCGTCCTTCACCGCGCAGATCCAGTCGGCGTAGTGCCCGGCGAAGTTGACGTCGTGCAGCACGACGACGACGGTCCGGCCCAGCTCGCGGGAGATGCGCCGCAGGTGCTGCATCATCTGGACGGAGTGCCGCATGTCGAGGTTGTTGAGCGGCTCGTCCAGGAGCACGTACTCGGTGTCCTGCGCGAGGACCATCGCGACGTAGGCGCGCTGGCGCTGCCCGCCGGAGAGCTGGTCGAGGTAGCGGTGCTCGAGCTCGCCGAGGTGGAGGAAGTCGATGGCGCGGTCGATGATCTCCTCGTCGAGGACCGTGAGGCGTCCCTTGGAGTAGGGGAACCTCCCGAACGCCACGAGCTGGCGGATCGTGAGCCGCGTGATGAAGCCGTTCTCCTGGCGCAGGATCGACACGATCCGCGCGAGGTCCCTCGACGCGGTCGACGCGACGTCGTACCCGGCGATCTCGATCGCACCGGCGTCGAGGCCGAGCAGGCGGCCGATCATCGTGAGCAGCGTCGACTTGCCGGCGCCGTTCGGCCCGATCAGCGCGGTCACGCCGCCGGCGGGGATCCGCAGGTCGACGGGACCGATCCGCACGTCGGGGGCGTAGTCCTTGCGGACGGCGGACAGGGTGATCACAGGCGACCCCTCCGGAGGATGACGACGAGGAACAGCGTGCCGCCGACCAGCTCGACGATGATCGACACGACGCCCTGGGCGTAGAAGACGTGCTTCATCACGACGTACGCGCCCGACAGCACGACGTAGCCGATCCCGATCGCGAGCGGGAAGACGTGGCGGTGGTCGTGGGTGTCGGCGAGGACGTAGGCGAGCGTCGCGACGAGGAAGCCGAGGAACGTCATCGGCCCGACGGGCGCGGTGGAGACCGCCATGAGGATGGACACGAGGAACAGCGTCACCAGCGTCTCGCGCCGGTGGTCGATCCCGAGGTTGGTCCCGACGGCGCGGCCGAGCGCCACGACGTTGAGCCGGCGCGAGCGCACGAGCAGGACGGTGCCGGCGACCGCCGCCAGCGGGATGGCGACGGGCAGGTAGGACGCGTCGGCGTTCGACACGCTGCCGAACATGCGCGCGACGAGCACGTCGAACTCGCTCGGGGTGAGCAGGCGCTGCATGAACGCCGCGACGGAGCCGAGCCCGCCGCCGATGACGATCCCGATGAGCAGCATGAGCTGGACGTTGCCGCTGCGCCGCGACAGCAGCCAGCCGTAGAGCGCGACGGCGAACGCCACCATGACGGCGGTCTGGAGGAGGAACTGGGTGGTCCCCTGGAGCGCGACGATCCCGGCGACGCCGAGGAAGTAGACCGCGCCGGTCTGGATCGCGACGTAGAGCGAGGAGAACCCCATGATCGACGGGGTGACGATCCGGTTCTGCGCGACCGTCTGGAAGCTCACGGTCGCCACGGCCTGGCAGAACGCGACGACGCCCATGACGGTGACGGAGGTGATGCGTCGCCGCGCGATGCGCCACCAGCCGTCGGAGCCGGCGGGCATCGGGTTGTCGACGGCGAGCAGCACGTAGGTGAAGGCGAGGGCGAGCAGCGCGAGGGCGACGAGCACGAGGACGTAGCGCCGGCGCGCGCGGGCCGTCGGCAGCGCGCGGGAGGTCCGCGCGCGGGGCACGCGCGACGCGGACGGCTGGGCCGGGCGGGCGTCGAGCAGGTCAGCCACGACGCTCCTGCCGCAGGAGGAGCGCGACGAACGCGAAGGCTCCGACGACCCCGAGCACGAGCGAGACCGGGACCTCGAACGGCATGATGACGAGGCGCCCGATGAGGTCGCAGACCGTGACGAGGCCGACGCCGAGCAGGCAGACCCACGGCAGGTTGCTGCGCAGGTTGTCCCCGCGCCACAGCGAGACGACATTCGGCACGATGAGCCCGACGAACGGCAGGTACCCCACGACGACGGTCACGACGCCGGTGACCAGCGCGATGAGCGCGGTCGCGAGCAGCATGACCCGCCGGTAGTCGATGCCGAGGTTCGTCGCGACGTCCTCGCCGAGCCCCGCAGCGGTGAACCGGTCGGCGGCGATCGTGATGACGACGACGGCGACCACGACGATCCACAGCACCTCGTACTGGCCCTTGAGCACGGAGGTGAAGCTGCCGGCGAACCACACGCCGAGGTTCTGCAGGAGGTTCGTCTTGAGCGCGATGAACGTCGTGACGGCCGAGACGATCGCGCCGAGCATGATCCCGACGATCGGCACGATGAGCGAGCTGCGCAGCTGCACCCGGCGCAGGAACGCGAAGAACACCATCGTCCCGACGAAGGCCGCGACGATCGCGCCGACCATCCGGACGAGGATGCTCGCCCCCGGCAGGAGGACCATGACGAGGAGCAGCCCGAGGCCGGCCCACTCCGTCGTCCCCGTCGTGGTCGGCTCGACGAACCGGTTCTGCGTGATGAGCTGCATGACGAGGCCCGCCATCGCCATGGCGGCACCGGACAGCACGAGCGCGACCGTCCGCGGGATCCGGGTGATCGCGAACATGCGGGCGCCGTCCTCGGCGCCGACCACGTCGTAGACGCCCGTGAACAGCGAGGCGACGAGCAGGGCGAGGACGAGGACGGTTGCGACGACGAGGGGGACATCGACCGATCGGGGACGCCGAACGCCCCCTCGGTCGGTGACCGAGGGGGCGACGGCGGTGTGGCCAAACCTCACGCAGCGCTTACTTCGCGGCCTCGAGCGCGTCAGCGAACGAGTTGAGGAACGTCGTGTACGTCTGGATGCCCTCGTTCGTGTACGTGTCGGCGGGCATGTAGACGATCTGGCCCTGCGTCACGGCCGTGACACCGGCGAGCGCCTCGTTCGACTCGAGGATCTCGGCGGCGGGCGTGTACTCGGGGTCGTCGGCCGAGATGGCGGCGTCGCGGTCCATCACGAGGATCCACGACGGGTTGGACGTCGCGATGGCCTCGACCGAGATGTCGTCGCCCTGGTGGTTGTCGCTCGCGCCCTCGACCTCGAGCGCCGGCGTCAGGCCGAGGATGTCGAAGACCGGGCCGAGCGTGCGGCCGACGCCCGGGGCGAGGTAGCCGATCTCGCCGCCGGAGGTGTTGACGGCCATGACCGTGTCGGCCGGGTCGTAGGCGGCCTTGACGCGGGCGATGGCGGCGTCGAGGTCGTCGACGAGCTTCGTAGCCTCGGCCTGCTTGCCGAAGACCTCGCCGAGGACGGTGACCTGGCGCTTGAGCTCGGCGTCGAACGGCTCGCCGTCCCGCGGGTCGAGGACGAGGACGGTCGCGTCGGGCACCAGCTCGACGATGTCGTCCTGGAACTGCGTGAAGCGCTGACCGTTGATGACGACGTCGGGGTCGGCCGGGACGAGCAGCTCGAGGTCGGGCTCGTTGTGCGTGCCGACGTCGGCGATCTCGGCCTGGTTGGCGAACGTCACGGTGCTCGGCATGAGCGAGACGGCCGCGACCGTCGGCTCGATGCCCCAGTCGGCGAGCGTCTGGAACGAGCGGTTGTCGAACACGGCAACCGAGACCGGCGGGGTGGCGATCTCGTAGGTCCCGTTGTTGTCGGTGATCTCGACGACGCCGGAGCCGGCCTCGTCGGACGTCTCGTCGGCGGCGGGGGTCTCGGCGGCCTCGGTGGCGGACTCGGTGGAGCCGTCCGGCGTCGCCGTCGAGTCCGACGGCGTGCTGCAGGCGGCGAGGACGAGCGCGGCGAGCGCGAGGGCCGGCACGGCGCGCATGGCGCGGCGGGTGGAAGACACGGGTGTTCCTTGGGGGTCGGCGACAGGGAGCAGAACCGGCGCGGACTCACCGATCGGCGAATTACGCAACGCTCGTGTTTTGCTAACCCCGAGCGTAGCCCGAGTAAGGGCAGCCTTGGCTCATCAGTTCACCATGTGAGAACCCCATCCCACCATGTGACCGGCGGTCCGCCCGGTCCCGCGACACGACGATGGGGGCGGCCCGCCCGGGACCGCCCCCACCGTCGCGCCTCACGCCCGACGCCTCACCAGGTCGCGTCGCCGCGGATGACGACGTCGCTCCCGCCGTCGATGAAGACCACCTGGCCGCACAGGTGGGTGTTCTCCTCGGAGGCGAGCCACGCGAGCAGCCGGGCCACGGTGATCGCCTCGGCGAAGCCGTTGAGCGGCATCGGGACGAGCTCGAGCAGGGCCGTGCGCTGCTCCGCCGTCTCGACCATCGCCGCCGTCATCGGCGTGATGATGACGCCGGGCGCGACCGCGTTGAGCGGGATGCCGGCGCCGGCCCACTCCGGACGCGCGGCGTTGCGGCGGACCCATCGCGCGAAGGCGGCCTTGGTCGAGCCGTAGATGAGGGCACCGGTCGTCTCGGGGTCGGCGGCGAGCACCTCGGCGCGGGCGAGCGCACCCGGCTCGTCGCCGGCCAGCAGGAGGTCGACGAGCTCCGCGTCGTTCGGGTGGAGGCTCGCCATGGACGCGACGCCGACCGCGCGGGGCGCCGGCGAGCCCGCCAGCAGCGGCCGGAGGCCCTCGAGCGTTGCGACCATGCCGACGTAGTTGACCCCGACCGTCGCGGGGATCGGGAGGGCGAGCCCGGCGACGGCGACGATCGCGTCGATCGCGCCGCCCGAGCGCTCCGCGACCTCCGCGACGAGACGCTCGCGATCGGCGGGCGCGGTGAGGTCGACGGTGATGTCGGCATCGTGCAGGTCGACGCCGATGACGTGGTGGCCCTGCTCGCGGAGCAGCTCGGCCGTTGCCCGGCCGATCCCCGAGGCGGAGCCGGTGACGACGTACGTGCGAGCCATGGAAACTCCTTCGTCCCACGGGCCCGGGCCCGTCCCGGACCGTGCTTCAACGCTGACAGCGTGGCGGCGGAAAACCAGGGGACCTAGGTCCCCGCCGACTGGCAGGCTGGTGGGATGACGACTCCCCTCGACGACCAGGGCCGACCCGACCCGGAGCCGTCGGCCGACGAGGTCCGCACGCTCACCCAGTTCCTCGCCTTCCAGCGCGCGACCCTCGCGTGGAAGACCGACGGGCTCGACGACGCGGGCCTGGCCGCGACGCTGCCCCCGTCGACGATGACGCTCGGCGGGATGCTCGGGCACCTCGCGTGGGTCGAGGACTACTGGTTCACCACGGTTCTGCTGGGCGACGAGTCGGCGCCGCGCTGGCGCGGGACAGACTGGAGGGCCGATCCCGACGCCGACTGGCACGTCGGGCTGCCAGGGGACGAGGTGCGCGCGCTGTGGCGGGAGGCCGTCGCTGCGTCGGACGCGATCGTGGCGCGGGTCCTGGCCGGACCGGATGGGCTCGACCGCCTCGCCGTCGTCGCGCGGCACGACCGGAGGGTCTCGCTGCGCTGGATCCTCGTGCACATGATCGAGGAGTACGCCCGGCACAACGGGCACGCCGACCTCCTGCGCGAGGCGATCGACGGCACGACCGGCGAGTAGCCGGCGGCCCCGACGAGGTGCCGCGGCTCAGGCGAGCTCGGCGACCGCGTCGCGGACGGCGTCGAGCAGGGCGCCGACGGCGGGCACGCCGAGCAGGTCGGGGCTCGTGACGGCGTGCACGGAGCGCGGCGAGACCCCGGCGACCTCGCGCAGGACGACGCCGTCGTGCGCCCGCGCGATGGGCCGGACCATCCCGGGCAGGAGCCCGACGCCGAGTCCCTCCCCCACGAGCCCGAGCACGGCCGAGGGGTCGTCGGTCGCGAACGTGATGTCGGGCGTGAAGCCGCTCGCCCGCGCCGAGGACATGAGGTGGCCGCGGCACCGCGGGCAGCCGGCGATCCACCGCTCGTCCCGGGCGTCGACCAGGCTCAGGTCCTTCCGTTCGGCCAGCTCGTGGTCGCGCGGGAGCGCGAGGAGCACGGGGTCCTCGAGCAGGTTCTGGACGCACAGGCCGGTCAGGTCGTCCTCGCCCCGTCCGAGGTCGGTGCCCTCGTAGGCGAAGGCGAGCGCGACGTCGACCTCGCCCGTGCGCACCATCGCGAGCGACTCGGGCGGCTCGACCTCCTCCAGCCGCACGGCGACGCCGGGGTGGCGCTCGCGCAGGATGGCGAGCGCGCGCGGCACCAGCGCGGAGGAGGAGGACGGGAAGGCCGCGAGCCGCACGAGCCCGGACTGCAGCCCGGTCAGCGCCACGATCTCCGCCTCCGCCGCGCGCAGCGCAGCGCTCACGCTCTCGCCGTGCCGCGCGAGCACCTCGCCGGCCTCGGTGAGCCGGACGCTGCGGCCCGCGCGGACGAGCAGCGGGGTGCCGAGCCGCCGCTCGAGACGCTGGATGTTCTGGCTCACGGCGGGCTGGCTGACACCGAGGGACTCGGCGGCAGCCGTCAGCGTGCCCTGGTCCCGGATGGCCTGGAGAAGGCGCAGCGCGCTGAGGTCGATCCCGGTGCTCATCACGCGAGGTTATAGGTTTCCGACGCCAGACGCAGGTGGGCGGTGGTCCGTCGCTCGCTCGCGCCCGCGATGACGCGCGTGCCTGACGCGGCGACGCGCGTGCGCCCGACGCGGCGACCCGCCGCCCGGTTCAGGACTCCGAGGCCGCGTGCGGAAGGTGCGGACCGCGGTTCCAGGCGAGCACCGCCGGCTGCTCGCGGTAGAAGCCCAGCACCGAGATCGAGCCGGCGTCCAGCGCCAGCTTGGCGCCGAAGCGCGGGGCGAGCCGCAGGAACACGGCGGTGAGGATCCGCAGGTAGTGCCCGTGCGCGACGAGGGCGACGTCCCCGTCCGCCATTGCCGGGAGCACCCGGGTGAGCACCCGCGAGGCGCGCGCCGCGACCTCCTCGACGGTCTCCCCCGGCGTCTCGCCGCGGACGACGCCGTGCGTGAAGGCGTCCCAGCCGTAGCCGAGCTCGGCCCGGATCTCCCGCGTCGTCCGTCCCTCGTACCCGCCGTAGTCCCACTCGACCAGGAGGGGGTCGATCGCGGCCTCCAGCCCCGCCAGCTCGGCCGTGTGCCGTGCGCGCCGCAGGGGCGAGCTGAGGACGAGCCGGAAGTCGTAGTCGGCGAGCAGCACGCCGGCGGCGCGTGCCAGGGCCTCGCCGTGCTCGGTGAGGGGCACGTCGGTGAGCCCGGTGTGCCTGCCGGCCCTGGACCACTCGGTCTCGCCGTGCCGCAGCAGGACGAGCGTGCCCGAGGGGTTGTCGGGCGCCGGCCGCCGCGGCAGCTGGTCCATGCCCACCCCCAGCTCCACGTCCACCGCGTCCCCTGGTCGAGCCATCGGCCTACTCCACCGCGACCAGCCGGTGCCGCGCCTCCTCCAGCGCGTACACCTCCGACCACAGGGCGCTGCTCTCGGGATCGGACGCCGGCGTCGCGCGGATCCGGCCCTTGAGCGCTGAGATCCGCCGCGTCAGGCCCATCCGGCGCAGCTCGGTCACGATGCCGCGCACGTAGGCGTCGAGGCGGTCGGCGTTCACCGGCACCTCGGCGACGCTGAGCTCGCGGACGAACGACGCCACGTCGGTGGGGACGCCGTCGATGACGTCGGCGACCCACGCCGCCTCGTTGCCGACACCCGCGCCGGCACCACCGGCGGCGACGATCGCCGTGTGCACGCCGCGGTGCAGCGGCACGTCGAACGCGTCCGGGTCGAGGTCGTCGAAGCCGCCCGTGGCCGCGGCGCCGGGGCTCTGGAGCGCGGCCTCGAGCACCTGGCGCTCCAGGCGCGCCAGCGGGTCGGTCGGCACCGGGGTCCGCTGCGGGCGGGCGGGGACCGCTGGACCACCGGCATCGTCGTCGCCGTGCTCGCCCGACGGACGGTCCGGGCCGCGGTACTCCTCGCGGCGGGGCTGCAGCCGCGGCGCGTTCTTGACCTCCCAGCGCACGTCCGCCGGGTCCATCCCGAGCCAGCCGGAGAGCTGGCGGGCGTACTCCCCGCGCAGGGCGCGGTCGCGGATCGTCGCGATGACGGGGGCCGCGGCCCGCAGCCCGGCGACCCGTCCCTCCGCCGTCGACAGGTCGACGCTCGCGAGCACCGAGCGGATCGCGAACTCGAACAGCGGCGTCCGGCCGGCGACGAGCCCGCGCACCGCCGCGTCGCCGCTGGCGATCCGGACCTCGCACGGGTCGAGCCCACCGGGCGAGACCGCGACGAACGTCTGCGCGGCGAACGACTGGTCCTCGCCGAACGCCCTCAGGGCGGCCTTCTGGCCGGCGGCGTCGCCGTCGAAGGTGAAGATGACCTCGCCGCCGATCGCCTGACCGGTCGAGAGGATGATGCCGTTCGCGCCCGTCGCGACGTCGCCGAGCAGCCGCCGCACGATCCGCACGTGGTCCGACCCGAACGCGGTGCCGCAGGTCGCGACGGCGGTCGTGACGCCGGCGAGGTGACAGGCCATGACGTCCGTGTAGCCCTCGACGACGACGACCTGGCGCTGCGTGGTGATCGACTTCTTCGCGAGGTCGAGCCCGTACAGGACCTGGGCCTTGTGGTAGATCGAGGTCTCGGGGGTGTTGAGGTACTTGGGACCGGGGTCGTCCTCGTAGAGCTTGCGCGCTCCGAACCCGACGACGTCGCCCGTGATGTCCCGGATGGGCCAGACGAGCCGGCCGCGGAACCGGTCGTAGTAGCCGCGGTTGCCCTGCGAGACGAGACCGGCGGCGGCCAGCTCCGCCTGCGTGAACCCGCGACCGGACAGGTGGCGCAGGAGCGCGTCCCAGCCCTTGGGCGCGTAGCCGACGCCGAAGGTCGTGGCGGCCGCGCGGTCGAACGCGCGCTCGGCGAGGAAGGCCCGCGCGGTCGCGGCCTCGGGCGACATGAGCTGCTCGGCGTAGAACTCCGCCGCGACGCGGTGGGCCTCGACGAGCCGCTGGCGCCGGCCGGGCTCCTCGCGCGGACGGGACGGGCCGCCGCTGCCGTCCTCCTCGTAGGCCAGCGTGACGCCGTACTTCCCGGCGAGACGCTCGACCGCCTCGGCGAACGGCAGGTGGTCGACCTTCTGGACGAACGAGATGACGTCGCCGCCCTCGCTGCAGCCGAAGCAGTGCCACAGGCCGAGCTGGGGGCGGACGTGGAAGCTCGGGGTGCGCTCGTCGTGGAACGGGCACAGGCCCTTCATCGAGCCGACCCCGGCCGCGCGGAGGGTGACGTGCTCCGCGACGACCTCCTCGATGCGGGCTGTCTCGCGGACCTGCGTCACGCTCTCGCGACGGATCCGGCTCATGCGGTCAGTCTAGGTCGCGCGGCGAGGCCGAGCCGGGTCGGGCCGCCCGGCTGTGGACGATCCAGGGTCCGAGCTCAGCCGCGCGTGCTGGCGTCGCGCCAGGCGACCCACTCGGCGGCCAGGTCGAGGTCGTAGTCCGGCCCCGAGGACTCGACGGTGAAGAGGGTCGCCCCCGCGTCGAGCAGCTCCTGCCCGACCTCGGACGGGCGGCGTCGCACGTCGATCGAGCGCTCGATCTCGCCGACCGGACGGCCGACCGCCTCGGCGTGTCCGGCGAGGATCGCGGAGCGCTCGCGCAGCGCGTCCGCGTCGCCGAACGAGTGCCAGACGTCGGCGTGCTCGGCCACCAGCCGGAGCGTGCGGCGAGGGCCGGAGCCGCCGATGAGGATCGGGATGTCCCGCGTCGGGGCCGGGTTGAGCGCGGCCCAGCGGCTCCTGATCCGGGGCAGGGCCTCGGCGAGGTCGGTGATCCGCGACCCGGCGGTGCCGAACTCGTAGCCGTACTCGGCGTAGTCGCGCTCGAACCAGCCGGCCCCGATGCCGAGGATCAGCCGACCCGGGGCGTCACCGCGCGCCGAGATGTGGTCGATCGTCCGGGCCATGTCGGCCAGCAACTCGGGGTTGCGGTAGGAGTTGCAGGTCACGAGTGCGCCGATCTCGACGCGCTCGGTCTGCTCCGCCCACGCGGCGAGCATGCTCCAGCACTCGAAGTGCAGCCCGTCCGGGTCGCCCGAGAGCGGGAAGAAGTGGTCCCAGTTGAAGAGCACGTCGACGCCGAGGTCCTCCACGCGGCGCGCCGCGTCGCGGATCGCCGAGTAGTCGGCGTGCTGGGGCTGGATCTGGACGCCGATGCGCACGGGGAAGGTCACGGACCCCAACCTACGCCCGCGGCCGGCGCGCACCGCCGGGCGCCCGCCCTCACTCGCCCGGTGCGACCAGCCGCGCGTGCCACGCCATCGCCGAGAGGTCGGTGAGCGAGGCCACCTGGTCGACGACGACGCGCAGGCGGGCGGCGTCGTCCTCGGCGTCGAGGAAGTCGGGCAGGAAGACCGGCTCGAGCGCGACCTCCGCGCGTTCGAGGACGACCTCGACCAGCTCGGAGACCACCTGGCGCTGGTAGTGGTAGAGCGGCTCGTCCTCGCGGGGCGCCATGACGTAGAGCGCCGCGATCCCCTTGAGGACCGCGATCTCGGCCCGCGTCGTCCGCGGCACCTCCAGCCGTGCCGCGTACCGGTGCAGGTCGCCGTACCCGTGGACGGCCCGCGTCGCGTCGACCGACGACCCGGTGAACCGCCCGATGAGCTGCGACGTCATGTCCTTGACGGCGGCGAGCGACTCGCGCGTCCCGTCGAACTCGGCGACCCAGTCGGGCAGCGCGAGCAGCCGGTCGAGCGCGGCACCGAGCTCGTCGTCGGTGAGGTCGGGGTCGTACCAGGCGCGCACCTGCGCGACCACGCGGTCGGGCTCCCCCGCCTCCCGCAGCCGCCGCGGCTCGACCCGCCACCCGACGATGGCGTCCTCGACGTCGTGCACCGAGTACGCGACGTCGTCGGAGAGGTCCATCACCTGCGCCTCGAGACAGGTCTGACCGACCGGGGCGCCCTCGCGCAGCCAGTCGAACACGGGCAGGTCGTCGGCGTAGACGCCGAACTTGCGGGAGCGACGACCGTCGACGCGGCGCGGCGCGTCCACTCGCTGCCACGGGTACTTGGACGCCGCGTCGAGGCTCGCGCGCGTGAGGTTGAGCCCGACGCACCGCCCGTCCGACGCGAACATCTTCGGCTCGAGCCGGGTGAGGATGCGCAGCGTCTGGGCGTTGCCCTCGAACCCGCCGGCGTCCTCGGCGACGACCGCGAGCGCCGCCTCGCCGTTGTGCCCGAAGGGCGGGTGCCCGAGGTCGTGGGAGAGGCACGCGGCGTCCACGACGTCGGGGTCGCAGCCGAGCTGCTTGGCGATCTCGCGCCCCACCTGCGCGACCTCGAGCGAGTGGGTCAGCCGCGTGCGGACGAAGTCGTCCGTCGACGGCGCGAGCACCTGGGTCTTGGCCCCGAGCCGCCGCAGCGCCGAGGAGTGGAGGACGCGGGCGCGGTCGCGCTCGAACGGCGAGCGGCGCGGGTTCTTGGAGACCTCGGGCACCCACCGCTCGACGTCGCTCGACCCGGTGGCGTCGGTGAGAGGTGGCTGCCAGGACATCGACGCCAGCCTAGTGGCGACGGGCGGGCGCGGGCCGCACCGTCGCGCGGCTGGATCGCGCACGCGCGCGCGATCCCTATAGCCCGGTTTGTTATCGCGTGCGCCAAGGGGAAGGATGCCTCGGGTGAACAACGCCACACAGCTGTGTCGCACCAGCCCCGTGTCAGCTCCGCGGTCGGAGCCGCACCTGTGGTGGCAGACGGCGGTGGTCTACCAGGTCTACCCACGCTCCTTCGCCGACTCCGACGGGGACGGCTACGGCGACCTGCCCGGCATCACGAAGCGGCTCGGCCACCTCTCCCGGCTCGGCGTCGACGCGCTGTGGCTCTCGCCGTTCTATCGCTCCCCGCAGCACGACGCCGGCTACGACGTGGCCGACTATCGCGACATCGACCCGCTGTTCGGCTCGCTCGCCGACGCCGACGCCCTCATCGAGCGCGCGCACCAGCTCGGGCTGCGCGTCGTCGTCGACCTCGTCCCGAACCACACGTCCGACGAGCACGTCTGGTTCCAGGCCGCGCTCGCGGCCGGCCCCGGCAGCCCGGAGCGGGCGCGCTACATCTTCCGCGACGGACGCGGCGAGCACGGCGAGCTGCCCCCGAACAACTGGCGCTCCGTGTTCGGCCAGGACGGCTGGACCCGCGTCACCGAGGCCGACGGCCGGCCGGGTCAGTGGTACCTCCACCTGTTCGACGTGCACCAGCCCGACCTCGACTGGGGCAACCCCGAGGTGGTGGAGGAGTTCCACGACATCCTGCGGTTCTGGATGACCCGCGGCGTCGACGGCTTCCGGGTCGACGTGGCGCACGGGCTGGTCAAGGCCGACGGACTGCCGGACTGGGACGGGCACTCGGCGATGGTCTCGGAGACCGAGTCGGGCTCGGTCGACCTCGAGGCGCTCGATCGCGACGCCACGACCGACGACGACGGCCACGCCGATCATGCCGACGGGTCGGCCGGTCCCGCCGCCGACGCGGCGGAACGCGCGGACCTGCCCGAGGGCGCGGCCGAGCCGCCGGCGAACGACGGGCCGATGTGGAACCAGCCGGGTGTGCACGAGATCTACCGCGGCTGGCACCGGGTGCTCGAGGAGTTCGACGGGGACCGGATGCTCGTCGCCGAGGCCTGGGTCGAGCCGCTGAGCGAGCTGGCCACGTACGTGCGGCCGGACGAGATGCAGCAGACGTTCAACTTCGCGTTCCTCTCCGCGCACTGGCACGCGGACACGATGCGGTCCGTCATCGAGGAGTCGCTCCGGCTCAACGACGAGGTCGGCGCCCCGACGACGTGGGTGCTCTCCAACCACGACGTCGTGCGGCACCACTCCCGGTTCGGCATGCCGAGCCGCGGCGGGAACGTCGAGGCGATCGGCCCCGACGACCTCCAGCCCGACCGCGAGCTCGGGCTGCGCCGCGGGCGCGCGGCGACGCTGCTGGAGCTGGCGCTGCCCGGTTCGGCCTACCTCTACCAGGGCGAGGAGCTCGGCTTGCCCGAGCACACGACGCTGCCCCGCGAGGTTCGCCAGGACCCGGTCGTCCTGCGGGGCGACGGGCTCGGGCGCGACGGCTGCCGCGTGCCGATCCCGTGGGAGTCCGCGAGCCCCGCGTTCGGGTTCTCCCCCACCGGCGAGTCGTGGCTGCCGCAGCCGGAGGACTGGGCGTCGTACGCGCTGGACGCGCAGAAGGGCGTCGAGGACTCGACGTACGAGCTCTACCGGCGGGCGCTGCGCCTGCGCCGCGACTTCCACCTCGGCTCGGGCGGGCTCGCCTGGCTCGACACGGCCGAGCCCGACGTGCTCGGGCTCGTCAACGGCGACCTCATCGTCATGGCGAACATGGGCTCGGCGGACACCGCGCTCACGGAGGACCTCGAGGTGCTCCTCGCGAGCGGCCGGCTCTCGCAGGTCGACGGCCTCACCTGGCTGCCGCCGGACACGACGGTCTGGGCGCGCCGCGTCTCGGTCGACCGCTCGCGCAGCCCGTTCGGGCCCGACTGAGCGGCCGCGGCGAGCGCCACGGTCCGGGTTACCCGCGCAGCAGCACCGTCCAGCCCCAGGCCGGCAGGGTGATGGTCGAGCCCGGTTCGAGCGTCACCCCGTCCGCCGGAAGGTCGGCCGCGCGCTCGGCGTCGATCTCGAGCGGCACCCAGCGGCCGGCCACCGGACCCGAGCGCAGCTCGACCTCGCGCGCGTGCGGCGAGAGGTTGACGACCGTGAGGACGCCGTCCGGTCCGCTGGAGCGCGCGAAGGCCAGCACGCAGTGCGGGTCGGAGGTGCGCACCTCCATCATCCGGCCGCCCCAGGCGCCGGCGTCGAGCGCGCGGGTCCGGGTCTTGAGCGCGAGCAGGACGCGGTAGAACTCCCCCATCCGGTGCTCGCGCCACTGGATCGGGTCGCGGTCGAAGAAGTCGAGCCGGCGGTCGTTGCCCGCCTCCTGGCCGTTGTAGACGAGCGGGATGCCGGCGGTCACGACCGAGAGGACGATCGCGGCCTCGAGCGCGTCGCCGAACTGCTCGTACTCGGTTCCCTCCCACGAGTTCTTGTCGTGGTTCGTCACGAACAGCATCCGGATCGCGTCCCGCGGGTAGAACTTGTCGTTCCACGCGTAGTACGTGCGCAGCGGCGTCAGGTCGGCCCTGCCCATCGCGATCTCGTGCAGCGAGCTGTTCCACGACCAGCCGTAGCTGGCGTCGAAGGCGTCGTCGTGCAGGTCGCGCGACTCCCACTCCGCCAGCATGAAGACCGGCTTGATCTCCTCGAGCGCGGCGCGGGCGCGGGCCCAGAACCACGTCGGGACGAGTCCGGCGGTGTCGCACCGGTAGCCGTCGATGCCCACCTCGCGCACCCAGTAGGTCATCGCGTCGACCATGTAGTCGGCGACGGCGGGGACGTTGTAGTCGAGGTCGACGATGTCGTCCCAGTCGTACCACATGGTCGGCTGGGGGTTGCCGTCCTCGTCGAGCGCGTAGAACTCGGGGTGCTGCTCGCGCAGCACGCTGTCCCACGACGTGTGGTTCCCGACCCAGTCGAGGACGACGCGCAGCCCGAGGTCGTGCGCGCGGTCGACCAGGGCCCGCAGGTCCTCGACCGTGCCCAGCTCAGGGCTGACCGAGTAGAAGTCCCGCACGGCGTACGGGCTGCCGAGCCCGCCCTTGCGGCCCTCGACGCCGATCTCGTGCACCGGCATGAGCCACACGATGCTCGGCCCGAGGTCGCGGATCCGCTCGAGGTGCTCGGCGGCGGCCGCGAGCGTCCCCTCCGGGGTGAAGTTGCGCGTGTTGACCTGGTAGATCGACGCGTTGCGGCACCAGTCGGGGTGGACGAGGGCCGGCGTGTGGGGCTGGGTGCGGGGGGTGGTCATCGAGGTGCTCCCGTGCAGAGGGGTCGAACCGGACGTGCGGGTGGGTCGAGGGGGCGAGATCGCCGGACTACCGCAGGACGACGGCGGCCGCGTCGCCGGGCAGCGCGCCGCCCGGGGCGAGGAGATCGTCGATCGGCACGCTGGCCGCGACGACCTCGCCGGGCGGCAGCGCGACCGGGTCGGTGCCCGTGTTGACGACGACGACGGCGCTGCCCCCGGCGCCCTCACCGTCGAGCGTGAGGCGGAAGGTCAGGACGTGGTCGTCGTCGCCGGGGAGCCAGTCGAGCGTGCCGCGGCGCAGCACCGGCGTGGCCCGGCGCACCGCCAGCAGCTCGCGGTACAGCGCGAGCATCGAACCGGGGTCGTGCTCCTGACGCTCGCGCGTGAGGTCGGCGAACACCTCGGGCTGCGGCAGCCACGGCGACGACCCGGCGGGGCCGAACCCGTACGGCGGTTCCGCGCCGGCCCACGGCAGTGGCACGCGGCAGCCGTCCCGGCCCCGCGCCGCCCCGCCCGTGCGGTGGAAGACCGGGTCCTGGCGCACCTCGTCGGGCAGGTCCTCGACCTCCGGCAGCCCCAGCTCCTGCCCCTGGTACAGGTAGACCGCGCCGGGCAGCGCGCACAGGAGCACGGCGGCCGCGCGGGCGCGCCGGGTCCCCCGCGCGAGCACGGCGGCGGCGTCGGCCGGCTCCGGCAGCTCCTCCTCGACCTCGGGCACGTACTCCCCCGCCAGCTCGACGTCGTTCCCGTACCGGGTGACGGCGCGCGGCAGGTCGTGGTTCTCGATCACCCAGGTCGCCGGCGCGCCGGACAGGCGCGAGACGGCGAGCCCCTCCTCGACCGCCTCGCGCAGCGCCGGTGCGCTCCACCGGGCTCGGGTCAGCGCGAGGTCGAAGGCGAGGTGCATCTCGTCCGGCCGCAGGAGCAGCGCGACGTCCTCGGCGGGGGCACCCGTCTCCAGGACCGCCATCCGGTCGCCGTCGTAGTCGTCCATCACGCGGCGGAACCGGCGGTAGTGCTCGTGCAGCGGCGAGTCGGCGCCCTTCGGGATGACGGGCGAGCCGTCGGGGGTGTCGCCGGCGTCGAAGTCCTTGACCAGCGCGTCCGAGACGTCGATCCGGAACCCGTCGACGCCGCGGTCGAGCCAGAACCGCAGGATGCGCTCGAACTCCTCGGGCACCGCCGGGTCGTCCCAGTTCAGGTCGGGCTGCGTCGGGTCGAACAGGTGGTAGTACCACTGACCGTCGGGCAGCCGCGTCCACGAGGCGCCGGAGAAGACGCTGCCCCAGTTCGTCGGCGGCTCGGCGCCGTCCGGGCCGCGCCCGTCGCGGACGAGGAACCGGGCCCGCTCGGGCGAGCCGGGCGCGGCGGCGACCGCGGCGCGGAACCAGGCGTGCTCGCTGGAGCAGTGGTTCGGCACGAGGTCGATCGTCACGCGCAGCCCGGCCGCGTGCGCGGCGGCGAGCAGCCGGTCGACGTCCCCGAGGTCGCCGTAGCGCGGGTCGACGTCGGTGTAGTCGGCGACGTCGTACCCGCCGTCCACCATCGGCGAGGGGTAGAACGGCGTGAGCCACAGCGCGTCGACGCCGAGCGCGGCGATCGCGTCGAGGTGCGCGACGAGGCCGGCGAGGTCGCCCTCGCCGTCGCCGTTCGCGTCGGCGAACGAGCGCGGGTAGACCTGGTAGAAGACGGCGTCACGCCACCACGGCGTCGCTGCGTTGGTCACTGGTCGTTCCTTTCGTCCGGGCCGGGGAGCCCGGCCACGGTCCGGTTGAGGCGTTCCGACATGACGAGGCCGAGCGCGACGAACACCGCGAGGAACAGCGGGAAGGTCCACATCCCGGCCCAGGACGAGAGGGCGCCGAACAGCGGCGGCATGAACGTGGCACCGCTGTAGGCCGCGGCCATCTGCACCCCGATGATCGCCTGGGAGCTGCGCCGGCCGAAGTTGGTCGGGGTCGAGTGGATGATCGCCGGGTAGATGGGGGCGCTGCCGAGACCGGCGACGACGAGTCCGGCCAGCGCGAGCACGTCGGTCGGCAGCGGGAGCGCGATCATGACGACGCCGACGCCGACCGCGACGAAGCCGCCCCGGATGAGCGCCCGGTCACCCACCCGGTCGGCGACGAAGCCGCTGAGGAACCGCCCGCCCGTGATCCCGAGGATGTAGAGCGAGGCGAAGGCGGCCGCGGTCTCCGGCGTCACCCCGCGGTCGGCGACGAGGTACGTCGAGGCCCACAGCATCGCGGTCGTCTCGAGGGCGCAGTAGGCGAAGAACGCCGCCAGGACCATGACGACGCCGGGGATGCGCAGCGCCTCGCGCAGCGGCACCGGCCGGCCGCCGCGCCCGTCGGCGGCAGGGGCACCGCTGGCCGCGTCCTCGGCCGCGCCGTCCGCGCGCCCCAGCGGGACGCGCGGGTTGACCCGGCCCCACAGCGGGAGGCTGAGCAGCAGCACGCAGGTGAGCACCGCCTGGGTGATCCCGACGATGCGGTAGGCGCCCGACCAGCCGAGCCCGGACGTGAGGGCGTAGCTCATGATGAACGGGCTGATCGACGCGCCGACGCCCCAGAAGCTGTGCAGCCAGTTCATGTGCCGCGCCGCGTAGTGCAGCGCGACGTAGTTGTTGAGCGCCGCATCCACCGCGCCGGCCCCGAGGCCGTAGGGGATCGCCCACAGGCACAGCAGCCAGAACGAGCCGGACGTCGAGAAGCCGATGAGCGCCGCCGCCGTCAGCCCGACGCTGACCGCCGTGACCAGCCCGGCGCCGAGCCGGCGGGTGAGTCGCTCGGAGGCGAGGCTGGAGACGATCGTGCCGCCGGCGATGAGCATCGTGACGATGCCCGCGTAGCCGACCGGCACTCCCAGGTCCTCGTGCATGACCGGCCAGCCCGATCCCACGAGGGAGTCGGGCAGGCCGAGGCTGACGAAGGCGACGTAGACGATGGCCAGGAGGAGGGAGTACACGCGTTCTCTCGAGCGTCTTTCTCGACGGGGTCGTCGGGGTGGTCAGGTCCAGGCGAGGTCGTCGCCGGGCAGGAGCCAGAGGTGCGCGCCGACCGACCCGGGCAGCGCCAGGACCGGCTCGTCGCCGTCATCCAGCCGCACGAGGCCCTCGCCGCGCAGCGTCACCGCGTCGGCGGCGTCGCCGCCGAGCACGGCGGCGGGCAGGCGGACCTCGCCGTCGCGCGGGGCTGCTCCGTCCGGCCGCGGACGCACGGCGTGGACGAGCACGCGCCCCGCGGGGTGCTCGCGCACGAACGTCAGGTGGTCGACCCCGGCCGACAGCCAGCGCAGGCCGCCGCGCCGCAGCGCCGGGTGCTCGCGCCGCAGCGCGACGAGCTCGCGGTAGGCGTCGAGGGTCGCCGCGTCCCACGTGTCGCGGGCGTCCCACGGCATCGGGGTCCTCGCGTGCTCGCCGGTGGTCGCGGTGAGTCCGAGCTCGTCTCCGGCGAACAGCGCCGGGACGCCCGGCAGCGTGAGCTGCAGCGCGGCCCCGAGCAGGTGGCGCGCGCGGGCGAGCCCCGAGTCGGAGCTCCCGTCGTCGACGCCGCCGTGCTCGCCGCCCCCGGCGAGCGTGCGGAACCGGGCCGTGTCGTGGGAGTCGAGGTGCACGGTCGACGCGGTCACCGCCGCCCACGGGTAGCGCGCGTGCACCTCCCGCATCGTCGCGACGACGTCGCGGGCCGGGAGCGGGTCGATCGGGAGCGGGACGGTCGCGTGCGGCCGCGCGCCGGGGGCGGCGAGCCACCACCACAGCGGCATCGACGCCCCGGCGTAGTCCATGACGCCGTGCCAGCCGTCGCCGACGAGGTCGGCCGAGGCGTCGAAGAAGTGCTCGGCGAGCAGCCAGGTGTCGGCGTTCGCCCGCGTCATCGCCTCGCGCACACCGCGGGCCACCTCGCGGGTCAGGTCGACGCCGCCCTGGCGCCCGGTCATGTTCGCGACGTCGATCCGCCAGCCGTCCAGCCCGGCGTCGACCCAGCGCGCGACGACGGAGTCCGCGCGGCCGTACATCCGCTCGCGCAGCTCCCGGCCGCGGTAGTCCAGCGTCGGCAGGCTGGGGTGGCCGAGCCAGCAGTGGTAGCCCTGGTCATCGAACAGGTAGAAGCCGGCCTCGACCCCCGTCGGGTCGGCCGCGGCCGCGCGGAACCACTCGTGGCCCGAGCCCGTGTGGTTGGTCGTCAGGTCGCCGAGGACGCGCAGGCCGCGCGCGTGCGCCGCGTCGATGAGGCGACGGTAGGCGTCGTCGCCGCCGAGCACCGGGTCGACGCGGTCGAACGACACGGCGTCGTAGCGGTGGTTGGACCGGCCCTCGAACACCGGAGTGAGGTAGAGCGTCGTGACGCCGAGGTCGACGAGGTGGTCGAGGTGCTCCGCGATGCCGTCGAGGTCGCCGCCGTAGAGCTGCCGGGCGACGGGACCGCCGGCCGCGACGACCGGCTCGTCCCACGCCTGCGGCACGGCCCAGTCCGGGAGCTCGCGGTCCGCGGCCGCGGCCGAGCGGGCGAACCGGTCGGGGAAGATCTGGTACGCGACCTGGTCGGCCACCCAGTCGGGGGCCGCGTCGCTCGCGTCGAGCACGAAGTCCGACCGGTCCGACACCTCCCGCTCGCTCACGCCCTCGGCGGTCAGCCAGCGGTGCCGCGCCCCGTCCGGCCCCTCGATCAGGAAGCGGTAGGACGTGCGGGCGTTGACCAGGGGCAGCTCGCCCGTCCACCACTGCCCGTCGAAGGCCGGCGTCGGCGTCAGGTCGCGCAGGCGCGGCTCGCCGTCCTGGCCCCAGCGCACGCGCACGCGGCTCGCGCCCGGCGCGGGGACGTGGACGCGCAGGCGGACCGAGCCGCCCGGCCGCGTCGGGACGGGCCCGAGGTAGGTGACCGAGCCGTCGTGGTGCGGGGCGCGCGCCAGCGACGGGGAGGAAGACGACATGGGCGATCCGTCCTGCGGTTCCGGGTGACTACTGGACACGCTTGAAGGGCTCGTACCCGCCGGGCTCGGCCGTGCGCGGGGTGAGGACGAGCACGCCGTGCGGCTCGAGCTCCACCTCCACCATGCCCTGGACCGGGTGGAGCCGGGCGCCCGAGCCGAGCGCGTCGACCAGGACGTGCATGAGCTTGGAGTCGACGAGCTGGACGAGCTCGGTGACGGGCTCGTCGCCCGGGTTGGCGAGGACGACGACGGCGTCGGCCACCCGGTCCGTCGAGCGCTCGAACCCGATCAGCTCGTCCGTGTCGAGCCAGCGCAGGTCGCCGACGCGCAGCGCGCGGCGCGTCCGGCGCAGCTCGACGAGCCGTCGGGTCAGGACGAGCCACGGGTTGTCCGGCGTCAGCAGGTCCCAGCGCATCGGGCCGCGCATCTCCGGGTCGTCGCCGCCGGTCATCCCGACCTCGCTGCCGTAGTACACGACCGGGCTGCCGGGCAGCGTGTGCTGCAGGACTCGGGCGAGGCGCTGCGCTGCCGGGTCGGGCACCGCGTCCGGCAGGCGCGCGGTGTCGTGGTTGTCGACGAACAGCCACGAGCGGAGCATGTGCTCGTAGTCGGCGTCGGCGTAGACCCGGGCGAGGATCCGCTGCGCGTGGCGCGCGCGGAGCCGGCCGTTCGCCAGCTCGACGAGCACGCGGCGCAGGTTCCAGTGCAGGAGGCCGTCCAGGGGGCCGAGCCACTCCGGCGCGTACGCCGAGACCTCACCGACCGTGAGCGAGCCCGGCTTCTCCGCGTGCGCAGCCCGCGTGAGGTCCTCGAGGAAGCGGAAGCCGAGGTCGGAGGCGACGTCTAGCCGCCAGCCGTCGACGCCGTCGCGCAGGTAGCTGCGCACCACGGAGTCGGGCCTCGTCCACAGGTAGTCCGTCACGGCCGGGTTCTCGTGGACCAGCTCCGGCAGGCTCTCCGCCAGCGCCCACGCCCGCACGCCGCCCGGGAACCGCTCGCCGAACTCGAACCAGTCGCGGTAGGGCGAGGCCGGGTCGGCCTCGGCCGCGCGGAAGATCGGGTTCGCCCGGCCGACGTGGTTGAACACCCCGTCGAGCACGAGCCGCATCCCGCGGCCGTGCAGGTCGTCCGCGAGCCGCGTCACGTCCTCGCGGCTGCCGAGCCACGGCGCGATCCGCAGGTAGTCGATCGCGTCGTACCCGTGGTTGGTCGAGGCCTCGCATACCGGGTTGAGGTAGAGCACGTCGGCACCGAGATCGGCCACGTGGTCGAGCCTGTCCCGCAGGCCGGCCAGGTCCCCGCCCCAGAAGTCGATCTCGTGGCTCCACAGCCGCACGTCCTCGACGTACTCGCCCTTGGTCGGCGTCTCGTCCCACGCGCGCAGCCGCTTCGGCGCCTCGTAGAGGTGGCGTCGGGCGTCGAGGTCGGCGGGCGGCGCGAACCGGTCGACCATCACCTGGTAGACCACCGCGCCCTGGCGCCAGTCGGCCTCGCGTTCCTCGTACCGGCCCGCGCGGGCGCGATCCTCGGCGTTGGCGTACCGCGTCGACCGGTCCTGCTCAGTCATCCCACGCCCAGTCGCCGGCGTCGAGCCGCAGCACGTGCGCGCCGACCGCGGTCGGCAGGACGAGGTCGCCGCCGTCCCGCGTCGCCGTCCCGCCCGCGAGGCTCTCGGGGGTCAGCCCGTCGGACAGGCCGAGGGGCGCGGCGGGGAGCCGGACGGGGCGGCCGGTCGCGGCGTGCGCGGCCTGCTCGTCGTCCGCTCGCACGCTCGGGCGGACGACGTGGACGAGGACGACCTCGTCCGGGTGCTCGCGCAGGAACGTGAGCGAGTCCTCCCCCGCGTCGAGCCAGCGCAGTCCGCCGCGGCGCAGCGCCACGTGGTCGCGCCGCAGCGCGACCCAGGCGCGGTAGGCGTCCCAGGTCGGCGTGTCCCACACGCCGGTGTCCCACGGCATCGGCGTGCGCGCGTGCTCGCCGTTCGCGCCCGTCAGCCCGATCTCGTCCCCCGCGAACACGGACGGCACGCCGGGCATCGTCATCTGGAGGGCGAGCCCGAGCAGGTGGCGCGTGCGTCCCCTCCCCTCGACGTCGACCCAGCCGTCCGTCCCGCCGCCGACGACGGTGCGGAACCGGGGCGTGTCGTGGGAGTCGAGGTGCAGGGTCGAGGCGCTCTGCGCCGCCCACGACATCCGGGCGTGCACGTCGCGCATCGTCCCGACCGCGCTCGTGGCCGGCAGCACCGGGATGTCGATCGGCAGGCCGAGGAAGTCGAGGCCGTGCGGGACCGCGTCGTCGTCGACGCCCGTCCGGGCGCCGCCGTTCAGCCACACCCACAGGGGCCGGGTGAACCCCTGGTAGTCCATCGTGCCGTCCCAGCCGTCCCCCACGAGGTCGGCCGAGGCGTCGTGCCCGTGCTCGGCGAGCAGCCAGGCCTCGGGGTTGACCTCGTGCATCGTGCGGCGGATCCGCCGGGCGACGTCGTTCGCGAGGTCGTCGCCGCCCATCCGGCCCGTCATGTTGGCGACGTCGATCCGCCAGCCGTCGAGGCCGGCCCGCAGCCAGCGGGCGACGATCGAGTCCCCGCCCTCGTAGAGGCGGCGGCGCAGCTCGGGGTTGGCGTGGTCGAGCTTGGGCAGCGACGGGATGTCCCACCAGGCGACGTAGTCCTCCGGGTGGGAGCGGAACCGGTAGAAGCCAGCCTCGGGGCTGGCGGCGTCGGCCTGCGCGGCGAGGAACCACTCGTGCCCGGCCCCGGTGTGGTTGGTCGTGAGATCCCCGAGCACGCGGATGCCCCGCGCGTGCGCCGCGACGATGAGCCGCTCGAGGGCCTCGTCCCCGCCGAGCACCGGGTCGACGCGGTCGAACGACACGGCGTCGTAGCGGTGGTTGGACCGGCCCTCGAAGACCGGGGTGAGGTAGAGGACGGTCGCCCCGAGCTCCTCGACGTGGTCGAGGTGCTCGATCACGCCATCGAGGTCACCGGCGAACCAGTGGTCCTCCACGTGCTTTCCGCCGTTGCGGACGGGACCGGACCACTCCTGGCGCACGGCCCAGGCCGGCGTCTCGCGGTCGGCCGCCGCGGCCGAGGCGGCGTAGCGGTCGGGGAAGATCTGGTAGGCGACCTGGTCGGGCACCCACGCCGGGGGCACGTCGTCGGCGCGGACGACGAAGTCCCCCGCGTCGGACAGGTCCCGGTCGAACAGCCCCTCGGCGTTGAGCCAGTGGTAGCTGCCGTCCGTGCCCGAGAGGAAGAAGCGGTAGCGCGTCGTGCGGTTGACCAGGACGAGGTCGACGTGCCACCAGCGACCGCCGGGGCCGCGCGGGCCGGGGACGGCCGCCGTCAGCTCCGGCTCCCCGTCGCGGACGGAGCGCAGGACGACGTGCTGCGCCGCCTCCGCCCCGTCCTCGCGATCAGGGACGAGGATCCGCAGCCGCACCACCTCCCCGAGGGCTCGAGTGGTCGGGTCGACGTAGGCGGCTGACCCGTCGTGGTGCGGACTGCGGATCGAGGTCACGAAGCTTCTAGCCCTTCACGGAACCGGCGGTGATGCCGCCGACGATGTACTTCTGGAGCCACTGGAACAGGACGACGACCGGGATCGAGACGACGAGCGCGGCGGCGCAGAACCAGCCGAGGTTGGCCGACCGGTCCGAGGTGAGCACGCCGTAGAGACCGACGGCCACCGTCTTGACCCCGTTGGAGCGCAGGAAGATCGACGCCAGGAGGAACTCGCCGATGACGCCGGTGAGTGCGAGCAGGCCGTTGATGACGAGGATCGACTTCACCAGCGGCATGATGACCGTCGCGTAGACGCGGAAGTGGCCGGCGCCGTCGATCTTCGCCGCCTCGTCGAGCGAGTCGGGGATCGAGTCGAAGATGCCCTTCATGAGGAACACGCCGCCGAGCGCGCCACCGAGCATGACGAACGTGTAGCCGGCGAGGGAGTCCAGGCCGAGCCACGGCACGATGTCGCCGATGATCCCGAACATCCGGAACAGGGCGACCATCGTGAGGATCCCGGGGAACATCTGGATGAGCAGCAGCGCGAGCAGTCCGCTGCGGCGTCCCTTGAACCGCATCCGGGAGAAGGCGTAGGCCCCGAACGACGAGAGCAGCGAGTTCACCGTCACCACGACGAGCGCGACGAGCAGCGAGTTGCCGAACCACCTGAAGAACGGCCGCGCCGGGTTGTTGCCGAGCGACTCGAAGTGGGTGAACGAGATCTGCTTCGGGATGAGGGACGTCGAGGAGACCGACCCGATCGGGTTGAGCGAGGCCGAGACGATGTAGAGCAGCGGGATCACGACGATGACGGTGATGCCGATGCCGACGACGTAGCGCCAGCCGAGCTCGCGCCACCAGCGCGCGCCCTTGACGACGTCGCGCGACGGCTTGTCCAGGACGATCGAGGGCTGACGATCGGTGGTTGTCGTAGTCATCTCAGTAGATCTCCTCGAGCTTGCGCGTGCCGCGGAACTGGATGGCCGCGATGACGGCGGTCAGGATGAACAGGAGCACCGAGACCGCCGAGGCGAACCCGATCTGTTCCCCGACCCCGCCGAAGGCCAGTCGATAGGTGTAGGACACGAGGATGTCCGTGCCGCCCGCCGTCGGGTTGTCGGCCGTGAACGGGCCACCCTGGGTGAGGAGCTGGATCGCGTTGAAGTTGTTGAAGTTGAACGCGAACGAGGCCACCAGCAGCGGCGCCGTCGAGACCAGGACGAGCGGGAAGATGATCCGCCAGAACTGCGAGACCCCCGTGGCGCCGTCGATCGACGCCGCCTCCTTGAGCTCGGAGGGGACCGACTGGAGGGCGCCCGTGCAGATGAGGAACATGTACGGGAAGCCCATCCAGAGCTGGGTGAGCAGGACGGCGGCCCGCGCCGAGAACGGCGATCCCTGGAGCCAGTCGATGTTGAGCCCGAGCAGGTTGTTGACGAGACCGAAGTCCCGGTTCCAGAACGAGGCCCACACCATGAGGAGGATGAAGCCAGGGATCGCGTACGGAAGGATGATGACCGAGCGGAAGAACCGCAGGAACCTCAGCCGGTCGTCGTTGAGCGAGATCGCCAGGAGCAGCCCGACGAAGTAGGTCGACGCGACGACCGTGACCGCGAAGACGAGCGTCCACACCGCGATGCTGAGGAACGGTCCGGTGATGCGCGAGTCGGTGAACAGGCGCTTGTAGTTGAACATCCCGACGTCCTCGCCCCAGGACTGGTTCGACAGGCGCGTGCCGTCGTCGGCCGTGAAGTAGGAGCGGTCACCCGTGCCGGAGCGCTGCGGGGTGTAGACGACGCCGGTGTCGACGTTGGTGATCGTGTCCGCGTCCTCGTCGTAGAGGAGGGGCGTGCGCATCTCCATGGCGTTGAAGCCCTGGAGCTTGATGACCGTGTCCTCGCCGGCGGGGACGACGAAGCCGTCGAGCGGGCCGCCGCCGGCGGTCAGCGGGTTGATCTCGTTCTTGGTCAGGAGCGTGTAGCCGGGCGCCTCGGTGATGACGCCGTTCTCGACGACGGCGTCGTCGAGCTCGACGAGACCCTCCGGGTCGCCGGCGTAGGCCTTGTCCGTCGCCTGGTCGACCAGGAGCAGGCTGAACGGGCCCGTCGTCGTCGAGCCCTGGGTGCCGACGGCCGTGGTGAAGGTCCGCGCGTCCGGGGCCGGGACGGCGGCGTTGCCGAGGATCGTCGCGACGGCCTCCGCCTTGGTCGAGCGCGTGCCGTCGCCGTAGTTCGTCGTCGACGTCTGGATGGTCAGCAGGATCGGGTAGATCGTGAGGACGATCAGCAGGAGCGCGCCGGGCAGGAGGTACTTGAGCGGGACCGCGCGGCCGGTGAGGTACACCGCGACGATGGAGATTGCGATCGCCCAGATCGCGACGAGGAAGAACCAGTTCTCCAGGGCGATCAGGGTCGGCGTCAGCACGATCGCCGCCGAGAGGACGAGACCGAGACCGATCACCTTGGCGATGAGCACGGCGGGCGTGGGAGCGAGGATCTTGAGCGGGTGCTCCCCGGGCTGACGCCTGCGGGTCGGGGGCGCGGAGGTAGAGCTGACTGCCACGGCGACACTCCAGTGTGTAGGCCGATCCGTACGCCGGATCGGATGTGGGCTCTGTGGAACGGACGACGGAATGCGTGACGAGCGTCGACGACGGACGTCGGAGTGCCATGCCCGTCACTCGCGCGGCTGCGCGCGCTCCGCAGCGACGGGGACATGGGCCGGCCCCGGTGGCCGGAGGCGTGCGCCCCCGGCCACCGGGGCTCGGGCTCAGGAGGCGGCGATGGCCTCTTCCATGGCCTTGGCGGCGGCCGCCATGGTCTCCTTGACGTCAGCCCCACCGATGATGGAGTTCCACGCCTGGCCGGCCGGCGACCAGACGGCGTCCATCGCCGGGACGGCGGGCATCGGCTGGGCGGCCTGGGCGGCGGCGATGAAGATCGCCATCGACGGGCTCTCCGCGCCGGCCTTGTCGGCGATCTCGTTCATCGCCGGCGGCTGGGCCAGCTCGTCGAACAGGACCTGCTGCGCCTCGGCGGTGTTGAGACCACCCGGGGCCGTGCTGGTGACGAAGTCCTGCGCGTACGCCTTGTTCTTGCCGTTCGAGGCGACGTAGAACTGGTTCACCCCGAGGAACGGCGTCGCCGGGTTCATCCCCTCGAAGCCGGGGACGGGCTGCATGGTGAAGCCGTCGTCGCCGAACGTCGAGCTGATGTCGTTGTAGTTCCACGGACCGGAGACGAAGCAGCCGGCCTTGCCGTCGAGGAAGATCGAGGCGGCGTTCGTGCCGTCGATCGACGTCTTGAGGACGCCGCTGCCGGCCTCGCCGAGCGTCGCGATCTTCTCGGCGGCAGCGACGCCGGCCTCGGACGCGAAGCCGAGGTCGGAGACGTCCCAGACGCCGTCGTTGTAGCCGAAGATGTACCCGCCGGCCGACGAGTACAGCGGCTGCATGTGGTAGGCGTCCGACGTCTGGAGCACGAGCGGCGTGTCCAGCGTGGCGCCCGAGCCCTGGGCGGCGGCGATGGCGGCGTCGATCGTGTCGAACGGGGCGCCGGGGGCGGTCTCGTTGTTGCAGTACAGGACGAGCGACTCCATGCCGTAGGGCACGGCGTAGAGCTGGCCGTTGTAGGTCGCGGCGGCGACGGCCTTCTCGTTGTAGCCGTCGAGGCCGGCGACCTGCAGGGGCTCGACCGCGCCGTTGGCGACGAGCTGGCCCAGCCAGTCGTGCGCGCCGACGATGATGTCCGGGCCGTTGCCGGCCTGGTTCGCCGTCACGAAGTCCTTGCGGACGTCGACGATGGTCTGGACCGTGACGGTGATGTCGTTGGCGGCGCCGTAGGCGTCGGCGACCTTCTGGACGGCCTCGGAGCGCACGGCGTCGGCCCAGATGACCAGGTCGGCGTTGGGGTCGCGGACGGCCGGGGCCGAGGACTCCTCGCCACCCTCGGCCGGCGTCTCCTCCGCCGAGGCGGTGTCGTCGGCGGTGGGGGTCTCGCTGGCATCGGTGCCGCCGCCCGAGTTGCCGCCGCAGGCGGCGAGCAGCAGGGCCGCCGACGCGATCGCAGCGGCCGAGATGAAGCTCTTACGCATGTAACTCCTCCGGTTTCCGGTGGTCAGGCGCCCGCCTCGTTCCCCGATGGACGAGGCGCCCGTGGCGCCTGCGATGCTCGTCACAGTAGTGCAAGTTTCTGCAACGGTCGCGGACGGCGACAAGCACCGGGTAAACCGTGACCTAATCGTGATCGTCCCGCAACAAGCCGCGGATTTCAAGCCCTGGACCACCCCGGGGAGCCGGAGGAAATAAGGCCTGCCCGGCAGAACCGTTTGCAGTATCGTTGCAACACCGAGACAGTCGGTCCCGCAAGACCGGCCCAGTCGGCACAATGTCGGCCGAGGCACGCACCCGTGCCAGTCACCGTTGAGAGGGGGCTCGATGACGAGCACGGACGAGCAGCCGCGCACCCGGCTGGCGGATCTCGCGGCGCTGTCGGGGGTCAGCACCGCGACCGTCTCCCGGGTGCTCAACCGGCGTCCCGGCGTCGCCGACGCCACCCGGCAGGCCGTCTACAACGCGATGGACATGCTCGGCTACGAGCGCCCGCGCCGCAGCCCGTCGCAGTCCGCCGGTCTCATCGGACTCATCGTCCCGGAGCTGTCCAACCCGGTCTTCCCCGCGTTCGCTCAGGCGATCGAGACGGCGCTCGCCCACCACGGCTACACGCCGCTCCTGTGCACGCAGACGGCGAGCGGCGTCTCCGAGGACGAGTACGTCGAGACGCTGCTCGCCGCGAACGTCGCCGGCATCGTGTTCGTCAACGGGCTGCACGCCGACTCCCAGGCCCCGACCGCCCGGTACGAGCGCCTCGTCGAGCTCGGTGTCCCGTTCGTGCTCGTCAACGGGTACCGGGAGGAGCTCCAGGTGCCGACCGTCTCGGTCGACGAGGTCCTCGGGATGGACATCGCGGTCCGCCACCTCACAGCGCTCGGCCACACGCGGATCGCGCTCGCGGTCGGGCAGGAGCGGCTGGTGCCGTCGATGCTCAAGCGGCAGGGGTTCGTCACGGCGATGAAGCGCTACCTCGGCCCGACGGCCGAGCACCGCGTCATGACGTCGCTCTTCACGGTGGAGGGCGGCGAGGCGTCGGCGTGGGCGCTCATGCGCGAGGGGGTCACGGCCATCATCTGCGGCAGCGACCTCATGGCGCTCGGCGCCGTGCGCGCCGTCACCGCCGCCGGGCGGTGCGTTCCGGAGGACGTGTCGGTCGTCGGCTTCGACGACTCGGTGTTCCTCGGCTTCACGGACCCGCCGCTCACGACGCTGCGCCAGCCCGTCCCCGGGATGAGCCAGGCCGCGGTCGACCTGCTGCTGCAGTCGATCCGCGGTCGCACGCAGGCGACCGAGCTGCGGTTCGCGCCGGAGCTCATCGTGCGCGGGTCGACGACGACGGCCCCCGCCGGCGGCGCCGAGCGGTCCTGACCCGCGGCGTCCCGGCCGCGAGGCACCGGGCTCACGCCGCGGCGCTCAGCCCGCGGCGCTCACGCCGCGGGCCGCGCGTCGGGTGCGAGCGCGACGACGGCGAGCGACGGAAGGACCAGCTCGGCGACGCCGTCCTCGTCCACCGCCACGACGCCGCCGACGCACTCCCCGTCGACCACGGGACCGGCGCCGAGGTCGCAGTAGTCCCCGGCGGGCAGACCGGTCGCGAGCCGGACGCTCGCCTCGTCCCGCGAGCCGTTGGCGGCGAGCACCGCGTCGCCGCGGTGCAGGGTGAGCACCCGGTCGGTCGTCGTCGCGTCCTCGACCGGCGCCCCGTCGGCCGCCCGGCGCCACTCGACCATCCCCAGCACGGCGTCCCAGCGGTGCTGGCAGATCCAGTCGCCGTTCTCCCGCTCGACGTCCGGCCCGACCTCGCTCGCGCACTCGGCGTCGAGCACGGCCCCCTCGGCGTCCTGGTTCGGCCCCAGGTCGCGGTCGAGGTGACCGAACTCGTAACCGGAGAGGATGACGGGGGTGCCGTAGGGGCTCGCCAGCAGCAGCGCCATCGCGAGCTGGTAGCGCTCGCCGTCGCGGAAGCTGAGCGTCGTCCCGTTGCGCTCGGTGTCGTGGTTGTCGACGAAGACGACGGCGCCCTCGCTCGTCAGACCCGTGTTCGCCCCGTCCGGGTGGACCACCTGCTCGAGCGTGCCGCCCGTGACGGCGCCGGTGAGGAACCCCGCGTAGTAGAAGTCGAAGACGCTGCCGATGTCGGCGTAGTCGGCGGGCTGGATCGGCTCGCCCCGCGAGCCGATCACCTCCTGCATGACGATCGTCCCCTCGGGGAGCGGCTCGAGGATCGCCGCGACGTCCTCGGCCGCGATGTGCTTGGCCGCGTCGATCCGGAACCCGGCGACGCCGAGGTCGAGCAGGTCCTCGAGGTAGCCGCGGATGCTCGCCTGGACCTCGGGGTCGGCGGTGTCGAGGTCGGCGAGGTTGACGAGCTCGCAGGTCTGGACCTGGGCGGCGTCGGAGTAGTCGGCGATGTCGTCGTTCGGCGCGAGACCGCAGTGGTGGAAGTCGTCCTCGGTGTAGAGACCGGGGTAGGAGTAGTGCTCGTAGGGACTGCCGGCCCAGCCCGTGCCGGGCGCGTCCTGGCCGGTCATGTGGTTGACGACGGCGTCCGCGATGACGTCGACGCCGGCCTCGCGGCAGGCCGTGACCATCGCGGCGAACTCCTCGCGCGTACCGAGGCGGGACTCCACGAGGTAGGACACGGGCTGGTAGGCGGTCCACCACGCCTCGCCGAGGACGTGTTCCTGCGGCGGCGACGTCAGCACCCAGCCGAAGCCGGCCGGGCCGAGCACGTCCGTGCACTCGCGCGCGATCGAGTCCCAGGTCCACTGGAAGAGCTGGACGCCGACGTCGCGCCCGTCCGCGCCGGGAGCGCCGTCCGTCGATCCCGAGGGTGACGACGGCGCGCACGCGCCGAGCCCGACGGCGGTGAGGGCGAGCGTGAGCAGGGCGACGAGCCGGCGGCGAGGCATGCGACGACGCTACCCGCGCCCGGTGCCGTCCGCTCTGCGCGGATCGGTCGCGGCCGCTCGGTGCTCGACGCGGCGCGTCCCGGACGACACGCCGCGTCGACGAGTGTGGCGGGCCCCGCGATCCGCGGAGAGCGGACGCCGGGCGGTGTCAGCCGCCGGAGACGCTCAGCTCGGCCTCGGCCAGCAGCGTCGCGAGCCGATCGTCGATGTCCGGCGAGGTGAGCCAGCCGTCGGGCAGCGCCGGGGTCCGCGGGCTGCCCGCCCGGCCGCGCTGCCCCTCGGCCGCGGCGCCCGGGTAGGGGGCGTCGAGCTCGAGGGCCGCGGTCTTCTCGTCGAGGTCGGCGAGCGAGTCGACCATGGCGAGGGCGCGCCGGGCGTCGCCACCGGCGGGGTACCCCTTGAGGTACCAGGCCATGTGCTTGCGCAGCTCGCGCAGCGCGCGGCCCTCCTCCCCCATGTGCTCCACCATGAGCTCGGCGTGCCGGCGCAGCACCCGCGTCACCTCGCGCAGGCCGGGCCGCACCCGCAGGTCGCTCCCGGCGAAGGCCGCCACCAGGTCGGTGAACAGCCACGGCCGCCCCTGGCAGCCGCGCCCGACGACCACGCCGTCCGCCCCGGTCGACGCGACCATCTCGAGGGCGTCCTCGGCCCCCCACACGTCGCCGTTGCCGAGCACGGGCACGGTCCGGACGGCCTCCTTGAGCCGCGCGATCGTCTCCCAGTCGGCCTGGCCGGAGTAGTGCTCTGCGGCCGTGCGCGCGTGCAGCGCGACCCAGGCGACGCCCGCGCGCTCGGCGATCCGGCCGGCGTCGAGGTAGGTGAGGTGGTCGGCGTCGATGCCCGTGCGCATCTTGATCGTGACGGGCACGTCGTACGGGGCCGCCTCCTCGACGGCGCCGCGCACGATCGCGTCGAACAGGTCGCGCTTCCACGGGAGGGCGGCACCGCCGCCGCGGCGGGTCACCTTCGGGACCGGGCAGCCGAAGTTGAGGTCGACGTGGTCGGCGCGGTCCTCGGTCACGAGCATCCTGACGGCGGCCCTGACCGTCGCCGGATCGACGCCGTACAGCTGGATCGAGCGCAGCTTCTCCCCCGGCGCCGCCTGGATGAGCCGCATCGACTCCGGCGTGCGCTCCACCAGCGCGCGCGACGTCACCATCTCCGAGACGAAGACACCCTCGGGCACGTCGGTCGCGTGGATCGCCGGCGCGTCGTCGGCCGACGGCAGGCCCGCGAGCGCCGCCTCCTGGCAGAGCTGCCGGAAGGGCGCGTTCGTCACTCCCGCCATCGGCGCGAGGACGACCGGGGTGCCGATCGTGTACCGGCCGAGCTGGAGCGTCACCCGGAGATTGTCCCATCCGGGCCGGGGGCTCGTTCTCGGCGCGCGCTCGCCCCCGCGCTGGCGATCAGGACGGCGAGCATCGTCGGGTGGCTCCACCGGGGCCGCTCGACCGGGGCAGCCGGGCTGTCCGGTGCGTCGGAGGTGTCGGGGTCCGAGGGTCCCGCCGCCGTCCCCGGCGTGCCGGGCGGCGGCGTCCCGGGCGGCCCGGGAGGGCGCTCGCCGCGGTCCTGCGGCACCTCAGCAGCCGATCTGCTTGACCGTCCCCGAGACGTTCTTCCAGCCGCCCGGGTCCTGGGCGGCCACGAAGATGACCCCGTTGAGCGCGACCACCACGCCGCTGCTGCGGGCGTTGGCGATGGAGCCGACGGACGGGAGCGCGGTCACGCTGTGGCTGCCGCAGGTCGAGAACGTGAGCTTGCTGCCGGTCAGGTTCGAGCCGCTGTACGCGCAGTACTTCCCGCTGGCACAGCTCCCGACGGCTGCGAACGGCGTGATCCCGCCGACCGCGTCGGGGGCGAGCGTCAGGACGGTGGCCCCGCCGTCCCACGACACCTCGTTCCACGCGGTCTGGGTGCCGCCGTGCTCGGCGATCACCGCGTCGACCAGCTGCTGCACGGTGCCGCGGGCGACGGCACCGGCCGGGCCGGCGGCTGCCGCGGCCGAGCAGCCGACGGCCAGGGCGGCCGCCGCGATCACCGCGGCGATGACACGTCTCATCAGTCGTTCTCCCAGGTGTGGTACTCGACGACGGCGCCCGTCGCCACGTCGGTGCGGTCGCTGCCCGTGTAGGTGGTCTCGATCGCGAGGACGGCGCCCGTCTCGGGGTCGAGCAGGATCGCGTTGACGAAGTCGTCGGCCGATCCCTGCGCCTCGATGACGACGGCCGGCCGGTCCAGCCGGTCGGTGGACAGCCCGGCGACCTTGAAGTCGGGCAGGGTCCCGATGAAGGTGACGAGCGCCGCGGCCTGCGCCGCGTCGAGCCGCTGCTCGTTCAGCAGCAGGTGGATCGCGTGGAAGGCCTCGTCCGCGCTCCCGGACACGTCGCGACCCAGGCCGCGGGAGAGGAACGCGCCGAGCGCCGCGGCGTCCGTCGGGGCGGGCTCGTCGAACACGAGCTGACGCTCGAGCCGGCCCTCCTCGCGCGTCCACAGCAGCGTCCCCGGCGCCACGTCGCTCGACGCCGGCGTCCCGGCCGAGTCGTACGGCTCGCCCGCGCGGACCGTGGTCAGGACGGATCCGTCGGGCCGGAGCGCGATGGTCCAGACCTCCGGCTGCACGACCGTCGCCGCCGGGTCGACCCGGCCGCCGTTCTCCTCCATCGTCAACACCCAACTGTCGATCGTGATCGTCTCCGTCGCACCCTCGTCGACGGGCTGGTCCGGGACCGCGGCCGCCCTCGCGGCCAGGTCGTCGAGCACCTGCGGCCCCGGGACCGCGAGCTCGTGCACCACCAGCGGGGGCGGCGTCGCGGTCGCGGCGGACGACGGGGCGCCCGGCCAGTTCAGGACGACGCCCGTGAGCACCGCGAGCCCGCCCGCCAACGCCAGCAGCGACCACCGGTGCCCACGGCGCGGCTGGCCCGGCGTCCACCGGGGGGCGGCGACCGCGCTCGCCGCGCGTACCGGGGCCGGCGAGCCCGTCCGGCCGGTCGAGCCGACCGGCGCCTCCGACATGAGCAGCTCGGCCAGCTCGCGCTTGGCGCGGTCGGACAGGGGCAGGTCGCGGTTCCCGCTCATCGGTCGCGCCGCGCGCAGCAGGCGCTCGACCTCACGGTCGTCCATCACGTACCTCCCCCTCGAGCGATGCGAGCGCCGCCGCGAGCCTCGTCCGCAGCCGGGCGCGGGCGCGGTGGAGCCGGACCCGGACCGTCGCCGTGCGGCAGCCGAGGATCGCGGCGATCTCGTCCGGACGCAGGTCCTCCCAGAACGCCATGTAGAGGAGCTCACGGTCCCGCTCGTCGATGGCGGCGAGCTCGCGCCGGACGACGACGCGGGTGTCGATCGCGCCGTCGTCGTCCCGGACCAGGGCGAGCAGCTCCTCCTCGGCGCCGGTGATCGGCGCGCGCGACCGTCGGCGGTACTCCGTCCCGACGACGTTCCGGAGCGTCTGGTAGACCCACGGGAGGGTGATCTCGCCGGTCTCCTGGTAGCGCAGCCAGGCGACGCGGAACACCTCGGCGGTGACGTCCTCGGCCTCGTGGAGACCACCGAGCCGCTGCTGCGCAATGGTCAGGACGAGGCGGTAGTGCTCCCGGTAGAACACGACGAACGGATCGGGCACCACGCCACCTCCGTCCTCGCGAGCGCTCCTACCCGGTCTATTGCCGCGGACCCCGGTTTCGTTACACCCGGGTTCCGCGGCCCGCGCCGGGCCGGCAGCCGATCGCTACGGGCGCGAACCCCGCACCCGGGACAGCAGCACGATGGCCATGGTGGTGAGGACCGGACCCAGCACGAGGGTGGCGACCTCGGCCGGCATCACCCGCCCGCTGTTGCCCGGCTGGTCCGCCAGATCGAACTCCACGCTCCACGTGACCCAGCCGGCCGCGAACAGGACCACACCGGCGACCATCGCGACGACGCACAACCGGCGGACCGACCGCACGACCTGGTCGGCCGGGGCCCGTCCCATCCCGGACAGCAGCATGGCGGCCATGGTGGTGAGGACCGGGCCGAGCACGAGGGTGGCGACCTCGGCCGGCATCACCCGCCCGCTGTTGCCCGGCTGGTCCGCCAGATCGAACTCCACGCTCCACGTGACCCAGCCGGCCGCGAACAGGATCACACCGGCGACGATCGCAACGACGCACAACCGGCGGACCGACCGCACGGAGCTCTCCGGGGGCGCTCCCGGGAGCAGGCTCGATGTGCTCGTGGACACCACGGTTGCCTCCATCCGTCGACCGGAACAGTCTCTCAGTCTGCGACCGGTCGCGACGTCCCGCACCGCGATCGAGCAGGTCCGAGTGGCACACGCACCCGACGACGACGCAGCGACCGCACGATCCGAGTGGCCACTCAGTTCCGAGAGGTTCTCGCCCGATGACCGCTCAGGCCTCGACCAGCGTCGGCTCGCCACCGACGCGTCCCGCGCGGGACGTCCGCACGAGCGCGGCGGCGATCGCCGTCGTGATCGGGATGGCGAGGATGAGGCCGATCGAGGACACGAGCGTGCGCACGATCTCCTCGGCGAGCGCGCCGGAGGTGAGCAGGGCACCGAGCGAGCGGTCGTAGATCGCCATGACGAGCAGCAGCGGGAGCGCCGTGCCGACGTAGGCGAACGCGAGCGTGTAGACCGTCGAGGCGATGTGGTCGCGCCCGATCCGCATGGCCCGGCTGAACACGCTCAGCCGGGTCGCCCCGGGATCCGCCCCGTGCAGCTCCCACACGGCCGAGGCCTGCGTGATCGTCACGTCGTTGAGCGCGCCGAGGCCGGCGATGACGAAGCCACACACGAGCAACGCCCGCAGCGACATCTCGGGGAACGTCCCGGCGACGTGGTAGCCGTCCTCCGACCCGGTGCCGATGAGCCGGGTGGCGTCGGCCGACCAGAGCGCGAGGAGCGTCGTCACCGCGAGGCCGGCGAACGTGCCGAGCAGGGCGGTCGTCGTCCGGATCGAGATGCCGTGCGCCAGGTACACCGAGACGAACATCATGGCGCTCGAGCCGACGAGCGCGACGAGCAGCGGCGACGTCCCGCCCATCAGCGCCGGGAGGACGAACAGCCCGATGACGCCGAGGGACGCCGCGAGCCCGACCATGGCCGCGAGCCCGCGCCACCGCGCGACGGCCGCGACGCCCACGACGTAGATCGCGACGAGCCAGAGCAGCGGGACGTCGCGCACGTAGTCGACGAAGATGAACGGCGCGCCCGAGTCCAGCCCGGACCGCTCGAAGATCACCTGGATCTTCGCGCCGATCGGGATCGGCTGGGCCAGCACCTCGGGCGGCACCCCGACGGGGATCTCCGCGCCCGTCCCGGGTCCGGTCAGCAGCACGGCGCGCACCGCGGGGTCGGCGTCGAGATCGACGGAGGTGACGCGGGCCGTCTCGAACGAGACCCCCGGCGCCGTCATCGCGACGGTCCCGGCGATCGTCTCCCCGCGCGGCCACAGCGCGAACAGCCCGGCCACCGTCGCCAGCAGCAGGGGGAGGACGATCGCGCTCAGGAGGATGCGCGCGCGGCGACGCTCCGCCTCGGGGAGCACGAGCTGCTCGCCGTGACCGTGACCGACGTGGGCGTGTCCACCGTGGGCACCACCGTCACGACCGGCGCCACCGCCGCGCGTCCGGCGTCGACCGCCCGCGAGCAGGCCGCCGCCGGTGCGCGCCGCGTCGTCGGCGCCGTCCCCGCCGCCGGGGACGGCCTCCCGCTGGTCGTCCGGGTCGTCCGGACGCGCGTGCGCGCCGCCCATCAGGCCCCGCGCAGACGCTCCGCCAGGTAGGCGTGGACGCGGTCCAGCGCCACGCGCTCCTGGCTCATCGTGTCGCGCTCGCGGATCGTCACCGCCTGGTCGGTCGCCGTGTCGAAGTCGACCGTGACGCAGAACGGCGTGCCGATCTCGTCCTGGCGGCGGTAGCGCCGGCCGATGGCGCCGGCGTCGTCGTAGTCGACGTTCCAGTCCTCGCGCAGCTCGGCCGCGAGCGCCCGCGCCTTCTCCGGCAGCTCCTCGGACCGCGAGAGCGGCAGGACGGCCGCCTTGACGGGCGCGAGCCGCGGGTCGAGCCGGAGCACGGTGCGCTTGTCGACGCCGCCCTTGGTGTTGGGCGCCTCGTCCTCGGTGTACGCCTCGACGAGGAAGGCCATGAGCGAGCGCGTGAGACCGGCCGCCGGCTCGATGACGTACGGAACCCAGCGCTCGCCCGTCGCCTGGTCGAAGAAGGACAGGTCCTTGCCCGAGTGCTCCGAGTGCGTTGTGAGGTCGAAGTCCGTGCGGTTGGCGATGCCCTCGAGCTCGCCCCACTCCCCGCCGGCGAAGCCGAACCGGTACTCGATGTCGACGGTGCGCGTCGAGTAGTGCGAGAGCTTCTCCTGCGGGTGCTCGTACAGGCGCAGGTTCTCGCGGTCGATCCCGAGGTCGACGTACCAGTCCGTGCGCGTGTCGATCCAGTACTGGTGCCACTCGGCGTCCGTCCCGGGCGCGACGAAGAACTCCATCTCCATCTGCTCGAACTCGCGCGTGCGGAAGATGAAGTTG